>Ga0209122_1000055_pt1 | contig 45605 bp, 44 predicted proteins | sample OlaalgELextract2_2_FD_187375 | JGI IMG/M metagenome (GOLD analysis project Ga0209122, IMG submission 187375) | Olavius algarvensis symbiont microbial communities from Tuscany, Italy - Type A ELBA extract 2 (SPAdes) (version 2) | ecosystem: Host-associated > Annelida > Digestive system >...
AGCTGGTATAACCCATATCGATTACATTCGACGCTGAATTATGTCAGCCCGAATGATTATGAAAAACGACTACTCGAAACGAAGCATGCCGCTTAACTGGGGTGTATCAAAAAGTTTGACCACGTCATTCCCGCGTCGAGCAGACCGGCGAGCCATCGATGCTGGCTGTTGAAATCATCGTTTTCTCCGAAGGCTAGCGTAATCGCCGGATCATCGGCCGAAGTGGTGCTTAGTGCGTCCCAAATTCCTACGTAGTCGGGGTTGCCGGATTCACGCGCCAGTTGCGGATTTTCCACATAGAGATCGAGTTCATCCCATTTGCCGAGAAAAGGCGCCATCAAGATGACGGCCTCGATATCGTCGGGATAACGTTGGCGGTATACCAGGCTGCCGAGGCCACCCATGGAAATGCCCATTATCCAGACCTGCCGGATGCCGTTGTCGCGGGCGGGTTTGATGATGTCGGTGCGCAAGCGCTCGGTGATGATGCGTTTGCGATAGTAGCCAAAATGGCTATCGACGCCCAGAATATTGGCCCCCGGCTGACAGGCCGCAATCTGTTCGACGGCGCCGTATTTGACAAAATTCGAGGCGGCTCCGCCGCAGCCGTGCAATAGCACTATCAGCGTCGAATTTGACGGCTGGTAGCGATAGTACTCACTGGCTATCGGCACGCTGGTCGGTTTGAGCAGGGCGCAACCCGCCGCCAGTGAAGCCTGCGCTGCGAGTATTATCGGCTTGAACATTTGTCTCTCCTGTATGACCCGGCGCCGGGTCTGTTATTGGCAATCGAACAAGGCCTTTCGCGCGGCGTCGATGGTCTCGCTGAAGTCGGCATGGTCGTGAATCCGGCGTCTGTTGTAGGCTAGTGAGTATGCGTTGACCGGTGCGGCACTTTCGATTCCGAGGTGCCGAAGATCCAGCCGAAGAAAATACCGACGGCAAAATAATCGGTGGTTTCGACCAGCGGGCTGTCATCGAATACCGCGTGATCGAGGTTATCGTAGCGGGCAAAAGCACCCAGCAGATACTTCTTGGTATTGCGGGCGACGGAAAAGGTTATGCGGCTGCCGCTATAGCCGCGATCGGCGTCGTAAGCAGGCCGTTGCGGCGTCACGAATTCGGGGCTTACTTCGTAAAAATACTCGTGGTAGCGACGGTCCGCATAAATCGGGCCGAAGCTGATGTTATAGCGCATCAGCGACTGCGCCCCACGCTGGTGAATCTTGTAGTTGATATAGGGCGATAGCGTCCAGCCCTGGTACTTCAGAATCGGGTCGCCGACGGAATAGACAAAGCGGAAAGGGAGCACGAACTGGAACTTTTGGTCGTCATCCTCGGAGCGCCACATGTTAATCGTCAATTCCGCCCCGGCCTCGACCAATGGATCCAGCCCCGGCATATCCGATCTTGCGCCTTCGTCGGTGTCGGGAACCGGGATGCTGCCGCTCAGGCTAAGGTCGAGATTAAGGTTCGGATTTTCGAACAACTTGCCGCGAATACCTTCTTCCCGGTCAACCCGCAGGAAATCGCCACGATAAATAATGTAAGGAAAGGGCAGGGCGACATCGACATTGGTTTCCGAGCCGCGATAGTGGGGAACATTCAATACGCCGAGACCCGCTCCGATTTCCCACAACGGCAAGTGAAAAGCCATTACGCTTTGCGTCAGCGATAGGCAGCTCGTCAAAATTAACGCACTTAGCGACCATGCCCTCGGATTAAGTCTGAGTTTATTGTTAGTTTTGTTCATGAACCTGTTACCGGATGGGCGTTAAAAAGCCATCGAAAATAGCGATAGTGCGTGCCGTCGCCTCGCCGTCGGGATTGTAAACGCTTCGAGCGAAAATTTATTTTCCGACCAAATGTCCGATCGAATCCTGCCGCCGCGACGTTTAGCGGCGGTTCGGGAAATTAACCTATAATTCAAGCCGAGGTTCCAGTCAGCCGGAATCCCGGGGCCCTAAAAGTGATAGTAATTTTGGTTGAGAAATCCGATAACATCGTCTACTTCATCATCAAACCAGGTTACTCCGAGATTGTCTTTACAGAACCGAACCTGAGTTCCCAGGTTGGGCAGGTTTTGTACTTTTCTGTCGGCGCGCGTGTAAATCGCCGAATCATGGCATCTGGTGCATGATTCCAGATGCAGCTCGCTGCCGTTGCCGATGTCGGCCGCGCTGGACGATGTCGAGAAAGTTATCGCACAAATCAACAAGCTAAACGTTTTCATAGGTATCTCCACTTTATCTGCCGGTAAAAACCGCGCCCGATCAAATAGCCGGATTGCGGTCTCGATACTGTCCGGCTGGCGCGACTCTTACCCGATTTGCGAGCTTCCCAATTACTCCGTCGGCAGGCCGGCATTTAGCAAACTAGCCTGCATATTGCATGAAGGGAACGACACTCAGGGGAAATCTGGCAAACAAGGTCGGACGATCACCCGCCGGGCCATAGCCGTAGCTATGGCTCAAGGGGGATCGTTCGAGATTGGCAGCCAGATTGGTCCTGAGTTCGTTCAGGTACAAACTGTAACCCGCTAGTTTCTGGAAAAATTGACTTAATACTTTGATAACTATGTTATTTCTCCGAAGTTTGTACCGCCTGCGTGCAATATGCAGGCTAAGGCAATCTGCCGCTTCCAGTCAAGGCTAGCATATATTTCCGCCGGGTTAATAGTAACAGCGTCTACCCGGCACTAGCGCCGCTGCAGGTACCAGTCCAGTGTTTCCGTCAGACCGTCGTTGAATAAATGGGTAGGCCGGTATCCCAGCCGGTCCGTCAGTTTCGATACATCGCCAACCGAATGTCTTATCTCGCCGGGCCTGAAGTCGCGGTGAACCGCATCGTGAATCGCTATTTCGAGGCCCTTATCCTCGAAATGCCGTTTGATCAACCGGTAAAGCGCCAGTATCGATATCTGTTCCCCGCCGCAGACGTTGAAAACCTGTCCGAAACATTCGCTGGAATCGGTTAAAGCCGACCGCAGATTGGCCTGAACCACATTCTCTATGTAGCAAAAGTCGCGGCTGGATTTGCCGTCGCCGTAGATCTGAACCGGCGCGTTATTCAAGATTTCGTTTATGAAGCAGGGGATGACTGCCGCGTAGGCGCCCTGCGCGGACTGCCGCGGCCCGAATATATTGAAATATCTCAGACCGATCGTGGGCAGCCGGTAGCAATCAAAGAAATTGCGTGCATAGAGCTCACAGGCATACTTACCGACCGCGTAGGGCGATAATTGACGACCGGTTTTATCTTCCCGATTTGGCAATGTCGTATTGTCGCCATAGACGGCGCTGCTGGACGCGTAGACGAATCTTTTGACCCGTGCCAACTGACTGGCGCGCATCAGATTCAAACTGCCGGTGACGTTCGATGCGTAGGAGTCGAGTGGATTTTCGACGGACAGGGGTACCGAGGAGAGGGCGGCGTGATGGAGCACGTAGTCGACATCCCGGCAGACGGTCTGGCAAGTCTCGAAATGGCGAATGTCGGCTTCGATGAAGCTGAAATGATGCGCGTAACATTCCGCGCCGACCTTGGTTTCGATCGCTACCAGGTTTTGTCGCGAGCCGCTCGAAAAGTTATCGATCCCAATGACCTTTTGATTCAAATGCAGCAAGGATTCGACCAGGTGCGAGCCGATAAAACCCGCCGCCCCCGTTACCAGCCAGGTCTTGCGATCGCTTGCCACCGCCTGCTTGAGATTTTCGAAACTCATGTCACGGCTGCTCCGACCGGGGTTTTGGAATCGGGGATATTATCATGCCGGACAGAAATCCATATAGCTCGGGCAAGCGTCGGCATTGTTTCTGCAGGCGGCGCAGTCCTGCCGATAATTTCAGGCGGGCTCGGGGTTGGCGGGCGGTACTCGAAGTTAGGCGAGACTAGGGTGAAAACCGGAAGTTATAGGCCACGCCGAAGTAACTGTTGCTGACATCGTAATCGAAGACGTCGTCCTCGCCATCCCATTCCGATACCCGATAACTGACACTGATCGCGTGGTTTTCGGAAATCAGGATATCTGCGCCGATGCCCCAATAGACGCCTTCCCCGGAAATGGTATCGAGCTCGTCGAACTCGACGCTATTTAGAGTTAAGTCGCCGGCGATATAGGGCTGAACCTGGCTTGAGCTAAAGGAATATTTGGCGCCGATCATCGCATAGGAGTAGAAAGCGAGTTCGTCGGCCCGGTTTTCGTCATGTCCCGAGCTGCCGAGCTGCAGGTCGAGCGAGATACTGCCATGTTGGAAAGCGCCGCTGAAAAAAACGCCGAACCCCCTATCGACATCGTCGAGATCGTCGCCGAAGCCGACCGATTGGCCGCCGCCGCCGAGACGCCAGGCCCCGGCTTGCGCTGGTTGGGCAAATCCAAAAACCGCGCACAACAGCAGGCTAAAAACGATACGGAATTTCATGGGCCGTTCTCCTTGCTTAGGTTAGCGGACCAAGGGTATGTCTAACTTACCTTATTCTTTCTGATCGCAGTCAAGTGGGTTCGGGTTAGACAGGCCGCGCCAGGTGAGTTTAACCCGCCATATCCCGGGTTGCCAGCCGGCGGCGGCCGTGGCAAGAGAGGCCGCGACGATACAGTCGTATCCGGGACTATGTTGGTAGGTGCTCGAGTCGATATGCTGAGTCTGATTTCCCGGGCCTATTGCGTTCACCTATCCTCGCCATAGCGACTATTCATGCCTACTGAATGAATTTCAGGGAGTGTTTTTTTATCTTCTTATAAGGGGAATCCTGATTCACCCGAACCAGCAGGTCCCGATAATTACCGCTTTGGCCCAGGGCTTTGACATACCAGGCGCCGGTATCCTGGGCCGCGCCATTTAGGCCCTCCCGCGCATGCATCGCCTTCAGTTTTTCGGCCACCATGCCGAGCAGGTCGGGATCCTTGCGTTTCTCGTGAAAAATGGCGCGCGCCGCGAGGCGTTGCACCAACACATCGTCGACGCCCAGCATTTTCATGTAGTTAGTCACTTCGGCGCTCTTGCCCTCGACCTTGACGTTGCTTGCGGCGATTTGCCGGTTCCAGCGACCGAACCTGTCGAGATCGAGCAGCGCCTTGGCGGCATGGCCGCGCATTTTTCTATTGGCGGCGTTTTGTTTGAGATTCGAAAGGCTAGCGCGATATTTTTCGTTGCCGCTGTAACCCAGCGTGCGAATTTTGTGCGTCGCCTCCTGCAAGGTCGGCTTGTCCAGTTTTTTGATATCGATAACGGCTAAGGGTGCCGCCTCGATCACATCGAACAAGCGCGGATCCGAAAGGCCCGACCATTGCAGCCGTTTTAACATCGCTATCTTAGCGCGCTGATCGGTGCCTTCCAAGATAACCAGATAGTGATCGATTTGGCCGTCAACGGTGTCAAACGCCGCCGTCGGCAGGCTGGCTACTGCCAGCAGCAAAACTGCGACCCAGCTGTGAAATCTCATTGCTATCAAACCTCCATTCAATTTCGATTCCAACGTTTAAAAGTCAGAGAGGTATTTATCCCTCCAAACGCGAAATTATTGCTCATTACATACTCGACTTCGATTTCCCTGCCCTGTTGCGTGATGTAATCGAGGTCCCCGCAATTCGGGTCGACCGCGTCGAGATTAGCGGTTGCATGAAACCAGTTGTTGTTCATCATTTCGATGGTGGTCCAGGCTTCCAGTGCGCCGCAGGCGCCGAGCGTGTGCCCGGTAAAACTCTTGAAGGAGCTGATCGGAACGCCGTCGCCGAAGACCCGGTAAGTCGCCTGGCTTTCGGCGATATCGCCGCGATCCGTGGCGGTGCCGTGCGCGCTGATGTAACCGACCGCCTCGGCGGAAACGGCGGCATCCTCGAGCGACATTCGAATCGCACGCTCCTGGGTTTCGGACGAGGGTTGCGTCACATGGCAACCGTCCGAGTTGGTGCCGAAACCGACCAGCTCGGCATGAATTCTGGCGCCCCTGGCGAGCGCATGTTCGAGTTCCTCGAGAATCAGGGTGCCGGAGCCTTCACCAATTACCAGGCCATCGCGATCCTTGTCGAAAGGCCGCGGCGAAAGATGGGGTTCTTCGTTACGCACGCTGGTGGCGTAAAGCGTGTCGAACACCGCGGCTTCGGTCGGGCACAGGGCTTCGCAACCGCCTGCTACCATGACCTCCTGTTGGCCATGCTTGATTGCTTCATAGGCGTAACCGATACCCATGCTGCCCGAAGTGCAGGCGCTCGAAGTGGTATAAACCCGGCCGCGCAGACCAAAATAAACCCCGATATTGACCGGGGAAGTATGCGCCATCATCTTGATATACGAATTGGCATTCAGGTTACTGGAGGCGCCGTAAATAAGCATATTGGCGAAACTGCGGGTCGCTTCGGTATCGCCGGTCGAAGAGCCGAAAGCGACGCCGGCCATGCCATTGTGCAAAGATTCGGCGCCCAGCAGACCGGCGTCATCAAGCGCGATTTCACTGGTGCGCACCGCCATTTGCGCGACCCGCCCCATGCTGCGTAAATCCTTGCGCCGATAGTGCGCCGGCATTTCGAAATCGGTTACCGGCGCGCCCAGCCGAGTATTCAATTCTTCGAATTGATCCCATTCATCCATGCGTACAATGCCGGTATCGGAGGCTTCCAGCCGGCCTCTGATCGATGGCCAGTCACTGCCGATAGGGGAAATCCCCGCCATTCCTGTTACCACCACTCGTTTCATTAATACATTCCACCGTTAACGGAAATAACCTGACGGGTTATATAGGCCGCATTTTCCGACATTAGAAAACTGACCGTTGCGGCGACTTCCTCTACGCGGCCGACGCGCTGCATCGGCACCATTTTCAAAGCTTCTTCCAGCGGCAAATCCTCAGTCATCTCGGTATCGATCAAACCCGGAGCGACGCAATTAACCGTGATCTTGCGTTTTGCCAGTTCGATCGCCAACGCTTTGCTGGCGCCGATTATACCAGCCTTGGCCGCGCTATAGTTGACCTGACCGCGATTACCCATCACCCCCGAAACCGAGGACAGGGTTACGATACGGCCAGGCTGGCGGCGTCGAATCATCGGCATGATCAGCGGATGCAGAACATTGTAGAATCCGTCCAGATTGGTTCTTAGCACCCGATCCCAGTCTTCCCCCGGTATCGCGGGAAATGCGTTATCGCGCGCAATACCGGCATTACAGACGACGCCGTAGTAGGCACCGTTAGCTTCGATATCCGCTTCGAGAATTTCCCGGCATTGCTCGCGCTCGGAAATATCGAATTGTAGTACCCGGGCTTGTTGCCCGAGTTCCTCAACTTGGGACGCGAGATCCTCGGCCAACTGGCGCTTGCTATGACAGTGAAAAACCAGGTCGTAACCGTCTCGGGCCAGTTGCATAGCAATGCCCGCGCCAATACCGCGACTCGAACCCGTTACCAACACGGTATTACTCACGCGAGCGCCTCCTCGAGAAATTTCTCGGCATCTTCCGGTTGAAATACATTGACCACGGCCGCCGCCCGGGTTTCGTTTCCGGTAATTTCACAGTTAAAAACATTGAGCCCGTTGGCCGCGACTATCTCCAGCTCTGCCTCGATCCGTAATGTCTGACCCTGGGCAAAATAGTCCACGCTGGAAGAATAGTTTCTGGAACCCAGCAACAGCCCAATCTTGGGGACGCCTCCTTTGTTACGCTCCTGCAATCCGGCGTAGGCTGCAATTGTCTGCGCCATATACTCCATTCCTATCCAGGCCGGTACCCCGCGATCGTCGGCAAACATCGATTCGCCGGTAATATCCACTTCCGCCTGCAACCACCCCTCGCCATATCCCATGATCCGACTCAATAGGCTCATTTTGCCGGAATGCGGCACCAAATCTGTGACTTGGTAGGCGCTCTTCACTGAATGCGACCCAGCAGCAACGCAATATTATTACCGCCAAAAGCGAAGTTGTTGCTCAAAACCAGATTCGGCGGGTTGGTCGGAGTGTAATCCTGGTCGACCAGATGGATGTCCGGCAATTCGAGATCCCTGGCGCCATCCCAAAGGTGCATCGGCAGGAAGTTAGATTCGCCGGCTGCCACAGTCAACCAGCAAATGCCGGCTTCGACCGCACCGGCGGCACCCAAGGTATGACCGGTAAAAGGTTTGGTTGAACTGCAGGGGGTGTCGAGCCCGAATACCTGCGCAATCGCGCGCGATTCCATCTGATCGTTGAGCGGCGTTGCGGTTCCATGCAGGTTGACGTAATCCACCTCGCTGGCGTCTATCCCGGCATCTTGCAAGGCTTCGTCCATGACTTGAATCGCGCCGGTCCCCGTAGGCTCCGGCGCGGAAATGTGGTAGGCATCCGAACCCTCACCGATACCCAGCAGTTCCACGCCCGATCGGTACCCGCTTACCAGAAATAATGCGGCGCCTTCACCGATATTGATGCCGTCCCGGTGGCGGCTCATCGGATTAGAACGATTATCGCTGACCGCCTCCAGCGAAGAGAATCCCCGCACGGTGAGCTGGCATAGGGTATCGACGCCGCCGGCGATGACCGCGTCACAAATCCCGGCGCGAATTAGTCGCCTGGCCGAAGCGAGCGCTTTGGCGCCGGAGGAGCAGGCGGTAGAAATCCCGTAACAGGGGCCCGACAGCTCAAGTATGCTGGCGACGAACTGTGCCGGCGCTCCCATCTCCTGCACCGCGTAAGCGTAGCCGGCGGGAGTCGCCCCGGTCTGCAACCACTGCTTGAGCGCGGCTTCGCTTTCCGCGATACCCGAAGTGCTGGTGCCGATCACGACGCCGACCCGGTCCGCGCCATAGGTTTCAATGGCCTGGTCGACGTCGTCGCGGATCTGATTGAGCGCAGCCAGCGCGAATTGATTATTGCGGCTGTGCCATTGTCTATCCGGCAGCGGAATTTCTGGCAGTTCTCCCTGGTATAAGCCCAACGGTAAAGTCTTGTCCTCGGTGTATGCGTCACTGTCGGTCAGCCTGGCAACGCCGGATCGCAGATTCTGTTTGACCGCGTCGGTGCAGTCGCCTGAACTGCAAAGTATGCCCAGCGAATTGAGGTAACAGCCTGGTGAAGTCATAATTCACTTTTCTCTAGCGTTTGAATGATCACCCGATAATCATGCAGGCGGTTGTCAACTACCAGGGCCTCGGATTCACGCGCGATTTTAAGAAGCACTCCCGAAGCGGTCAATAGACTGCGATCCTGCCCGGCGACTGCGATTTGCCAACCGTTCTCCGGCGGGTAGTGCCGCGCCAGCGATATTTCAGGCCAAAGCGCGAATTGCATGCTGGCCAGTATTTCCTTGCCCGGTAACCTGAGTTTAGACTGGTTTTGCTGCAACAGTTGCAGGCCATCGTAGTCGAGCGTCAGTAACGGCTGCCCGGCCGGCAGGAGCAATACCAGTTTCAACCGGTCACGCCGAAATCTGGCGACGACCAAAAATTCCTGGCGGCGGCCGCCGGCCTCGAAACTGATTTTCTGTTTCAGCAAGAGTTCGTTCGAAATTTCCGCCGGCGGCAGCAACACCAGTTCGGTTGGCTCGAGCGGAACCGGTTCCGCTTGTCGGGTACTGCAGGCGGCCAGTATCGATAGCACCAGCAGGATCGATACTTTCAGTGCGCGCGGCATAGTTCGGCCAGGGTGTTCAGGCGTGCAGGTTTTTGTACATAGGGATTGTGCTCGTCCCAAGCATAACCGGCGAGCACCGAGCAGATCATTCGCCTGACATCTTCGCTTTTACCGCTACTGAAGATAATGTCCTGTAGGCGGCCGTCGTACCAGGCGGCGACAAATTCACGGAAGGTTTCTACGCCCTTTTTCAATGGCCGGGCGTATTCCAGTTCCCAATCGGGTTGCGACCCGGTGAGCTGGCGGGTTACGACTTCAGCTGCGAGGCTGGCGGATTTGAGCGCGATGGTTACGCCCGAGGAAAATACCGGATCGAGAAATTCACCGGCATTTCCCAAGAGCGCATAGTTGTCGCCGTAGAGGCGAGTGACGTTGCAGGCATAGCCCTCGATGCTCGCTACCGGAGAATCGTACTCGGCATTGGCCAGCAGCTCCGACTTGGCAGGGGTTTGCGCCAGCAGCCGGCGCAGCCGGGACAAGTCGTCCCCCGGCATATCGGCGAGCTGGGCGGAGGGTGCGATCACGCCTATCGAAGCGCGTCCGCCCGCAAACGGGATTAACCAGTACCAGATATCCCTTTGCGCCGGATCGACGTGCACCAGGATTTTATTACGATCGTACCAGGGCGCGTCGATATTGTCGGTTACGTGGGTAAAAATCGACGTGCGCGGGACAAAATCCGAAGCCTGTTCCAGGTCCAGCAGGCGCGCCAGAACGCGGCCGAAACCGCTCGCGTCGAGTACGAATCTCGCCCCCACCTGGTAAATTTCGCCGGCGGCATTTTCGACTCCCAGCCTGGCCTTACCCGCCGTGGAGTGGAACGAAGTGATGCTGTTGCGGTAACGGATTTCTACGCCTTGGGCGGCGGCCTCGTCGGCCAGAATCTGGTCGAAACGAGCGCGTTCGACCTGGAAGGTAGAATTCCAGCCGGTGCAAGATTTATCGCTGAAATCGAAGCTTTCGCTGTTCTCGCCGAGGCGGAAAGCGGCGCCATTCTTGAACTGAAATCCGGCAGCTTGTACCGCTGCGAGCATGTCGGCCTGGTCGAGAAAATCCATGCAATGGGGCAACAGGCTTTCGCCGATCGAAAACCGCGGGAACTGTTGTTTCTCCAGCACCAGGACTGACAAGGACCTGCGTTGCAGCAGTGCCGCGGCGACGGCTCCCGACGGCCCCGCGCCGACGATGACGACATCGAACATTTGCAGCTTGCTGCGGTTCAAAGCCGGCTTCCGGGTTCGACCCTGCGCACCATGGGTGCGAGCAGCCATACCAGGCTGAGTCCGATGGCCACCGTGATACCAAAATGATGCAGTACCGGTGTCGCGCTAAGCGCCAGCAAACCAAAAGCCAGCAGGCTGGTGTAGGCGGACAGCGACACCGCCAGCCAGATATGGGGCGCTTCATTCGTTTCGGTCAAAAATATTCCCATATCGAGCCCAATCCCGAGCACCAGTATTAATGCCATCAAGTGGAACAGGTTAATCCCCTGCTCAAGCTGTACCAAAATTGCGAGCGTGAATATCGAAGCCAGCAGCGGCGGCAACACGACCCGCCAAAGATTCCTGCGGTAGCGTAACCCCAATACCGCCAGCACGATCAGGTAAGCGATTATTAACCATTTTCCAATCTGGACACGGTACTTTTTTAGTAGATCTGAAACATTTTGCACCTGATCGACAAAAGTTAAACCCGGCCTGGAGCCGGCCAGCTCGTTCAGCGCGGCTTTTGCCTTGTCATCGAGCAATCCGGTAAAGCGGATAACGGTGACTGCGGTCGGTCCCGAAGCTTCGATGATGAACCCCTGCCGGGTCTTGCTGGCGGCGAGTTGTTGCCAGTTTTCCGGAGTGAGCCGCAGTGAGGCGGCGCGCGCAAGTCGATCCTGCGCCTGATTGTAACGCTCCGGCGGCAGTTTGATGGTCTGGTAAAGGGATTCCAGATGATCCTGGTAAAGCTTTGTTACCAGGGCGTAGTTTTGCGTCTGGCGCTGCAGCGAAGGCAGGCTGCCGGACAGTGCCTGATATCCTTCGAACAGGCCGGCGGCCACCAGCGCATCCAGGGCGGGACGAACGGCCTCTTCCAGTTGCAGGCAGTGTTCCAGGGATGCGGCGCTAATCAACAGGTACTGCGAGCTACTGGCATTGCCCAGCGCCCGATGCACCGCCCGCTCCTGTTGCAGCAGTTCCGGCGGTGAAGTTTGCAGCAGGCGAATATCGTCGCGACCGCTACTGTTCCAGAGGCTCGCGAGCGCCAGCATCAGCGCCAGGGTCAGCGATAACTGTAGCCCGCGATTGTTATCGATGCGCGGAAAGCGGCCGCGTAAGCGCCCCAGTTTTTGCGCAAATTCGACTGGCCGTATTTTCTCGCGGCCAGTCAGGCGCGGAAACCAGAGGATTACCGTGAGCCAGGAGGCAAATAACCCCGCTATCGAAAACAACGCCATCTGACGCAAACCGGGAAAGGGGGTTAACACCATGACGGCATAAGCCATGACGCTGGAAAATAATCCCAGCAACAGCCCGGCGAAGATTTTGGGTAATACCGCGGCGGCGTCCGAATAGCGGCGCTCGCAGAGGAAATGCAGTGCGTAATCGATGGAAACTCCGACCAACCCGGCGCCAAAGGCGAGCGTGATCAAGTGTATTCTGCCGAAAACCAGCGAAGTTATCGCGCTCGCGAAGAGTACGCCGACGGCGACCGGCAACAACATCAACAGCAGTGGACGAGCGCGCCCGAAAACCAGCCAGACGGCGATTGCTATGCCCAACAGGGAACCCAGGCCGATAGTTGAAATCTCGGTCTGTGCCTGCTTTGCGCCGGCGGCGGCATGTATCAGCATGCCCGACAGGCGAATACTGCTACCCTTGGCAAGCCGCGCACGTTGCTGATCGATTTTGGTCAGCAGCATTTGCTGCAATGACGGGGGAAAAGGATCTCCATTCAATGAGACGGTGACCAGGTAGGTCGGTTGTTCGGCATTGCTGACCCGCAGTAGCGAATCCGCCAGTTCTAGATTCAGATTACCGCCGCCATTTTTTTGCAGCGCGAGATAGAGGCCGAATGGATCGTCGATAATGCTGTTGGCGCCGGCGGAAACCGGACCAAACAAATTCAGTAAGGCCTGGCGGGAGATTGTTTGATGCTGATCCGCCAGCAGCAACTGCCTGACACCGGCCTCGATAACGCTGAATCGATAAGCAAACAATTCGTTGCGCAAGTCTTCGATTGCGCTGCTCTCGATGCGCCAGGTCACGGTTTCGACGGCTGACAAGGCTGCCAGCTCGCTGGCCATCGCCGTAACTGCGGCGCGAGTGTCTGCATCGTCTTCGCCGCTAACCAGTATTAGCAGGCCTGCGGAAAACTCCGCGCTAATTTTATCGCCGGCGCGTTGCACCAAAGGTTGCTGTTCGGTCTCGGGCAGCAGGGCTAGAATGCTGGAGTCGAAAGCCAGACCTCGGTTCGCCGCCAGCAGGATGACGGCAACCACCACTAGCAGCCAGCCTGCCGCCAGGGTTGTTAACTCCGGAATTCGATAGGTCATTTAGGTTCGATGCAGTTATTCGAGAACAATCGTGGTGCGATCGCCGCCGCTTTCATGCAACACGATTTTCTCAAGCAGCCCGCTGCCGCTCAGCTCGACCCGCTTAAAAACCAAACCTGCGGTCTGGTCCAGCGGTTCCAGCACCGCATGCCAGTTTTCCCCATCGACGCTGCCGCTGAGTTCGACATGGGATTCGAGCATTTCCCAGTCGGCGGTTAACAATGCGAATAATATTTCACCCAAAGCGGCAGCGGCTGGGTTGGCGCCGGCATCCAGCTGCAGTAGTTGCTCGCCATTTCGTTGATCGCTAACCCCATCCGGGGTCATCAAAAGCTCGCTGCGAATCGGCTCGAGTATTTCCCAGCGAATCGATTTACCGCGTTCGTAGTCGAACACGCCGCTTGATTCGAGACTGGCGTCCACGGCCTGCAGGTATTTTTGCTGCACGAAAGATCCGGCGTGCTTTTGCGGCATGCCGGTAATTTGAGCCAGCTGGCTGAAACTGATTTCGCCGCTGGCGTTGAACGAAAGCATCAGCAGGGCGGCGAGCAATAACCTGCGAATCACGGCTCGATCCCCAGCTTTTGGAATAAAATGTCGGGCGAGGCAAACAGCATTTCCCCGCTCGACATATCCATTGCGACCTGGACCGTGTGTGCCCGGGTCAAGCGTTTTCCGGTTTCGGTATCCCTGATTTCGTAACTGAACTTGAGGCGATTTTCCCATTCTTCGAGTATTGCCTTGACCCGAACTTTTTGTTGAAAATAAAGCGGTTGCGGATAACGAATGCGGACGTCTATGACCGGCCAGGCGTAACCCGAGTCCCGCATCTGCGGATAGTTGTAATCGATATTATCGAGTAGCGCGCAACGCGCGATTTCCAGGTACTTGACATAATGCCCGTGCCAGGCCACGCCCATGACGTCTACGTCATGAAACGGGATTTCGATTTCTACTTCGGCTTCTGTCATCTGCTTGCTCCTATACCAGCGGTCAAATACGGATATCCGGCTCCCCGGCGGGCAGGGGGTTATCGCCCGGCTGTGACGGGCCATCCCAGTAAGGGAAGAAATTAAACCATTGTAACGGCGCCTTGAGACAGTAGAACTCCAAACGTTGCGCGAATTTCTGTACCGCAAGATCGAGCGCTTCCTGTCGCTTTTTGCGATTGCCATATTCCAGTTGGCGCGCAAACAACTCCACATAAATATGGTAGCGCTCCTGTTGTTTAAGGCAAAACATCAGGTACACCGGGCATTTCAGCAGGCCGGCGAGGACAAAGGCGCCCTGGGGCATGGGCGCGTCCCGCCCCAGAAACCGGACCCGCGACACTCGTTTTTGCCCGGTAACCGGCGTCCGGTCACCGGCGATGACGACGTATCCGCCGGCGGCGATGCGTTCCGATAACTGCATTGCCGTAATCGGGGATATGTCGGTAACCTGCATGATTTCGACATCGGTACTGCCATTGACCCGTTTCATCAATTGGTTGAATTTTTGAGCATGCCGGGTGTAGATCAGAATGGTCAACTTCAGATCCGGCACTTCGTTGGCGAGCGCGCTACAGACTTCGAAATTACCCAGGTGCGATACGATAATAATGCCGCCCTTGCGCTCGGTCTCGATTTCCCTGATGGTGTCCGGCGTTTCGAATTCGACGTCGTCTCTGAGAATTTTGCCCATCCATGCCAACAGCTTGTCCATCAGAATTTCGCCGAACATGACAAAATGCCGGTAAGAAGATAAGCCGCCGCGCTCGGATTCAGGCAGGTAAGCGCTGATTTGCCGCAAATACTGCTGCGACGCGGCGCGGGCCTCGGTTCTCGACAGGTAGTAATAAACCATCACCGGATAAAGGCACAGGCGAAAACCGGTGCGCCCGAAAAAACGAAACATCAACAACAGGAATTTCATTCCCAATACGGTTCCGGATTCGCCTATCCTCGACCAGTGGGTATTGGAATCAGCCATTGAGTCTGCGCCATAAAATCGACGGCAAGCGATACAACATGCCAAAAAAGAGCCTCGTATGCATCCAGGTAATCAACAGGTTATCCTGCCACAGATTAAAATGCGACACGCCGTCCAGCGGGTAACGCACCCGAATCGGCAAATTGATAACCCGCCCGCCGCGCCAGCTCCAGCGCACCATGACTTCGGGATCGAATTCCATGCGGTCGCCGCAGGGTTCCCGTGCCAGCAACGCGCTAACCGCTGCCAGCGGATAGACGCGGAACCCGCACATGCTGTCCTTGATTGCAAAGGAAAGCGTGTTAACCCATACCCACACATGGGTGAGATAGCGCGAGTAGAAACGTATCAGCGGGACATTATTATATTGCGGGAATCCGCTAACCAGACTGTCGGGGTCGGCTTTGCTGGCCGCGAGGAATCGGGGTAGATCCGAAATCTCATGTTGTCCATCGGCGTCCAGTTGGATTGCATGGCTGAAACCTTGCGCCGCCAGCGCCTTCAGCCCCGCCTTCACCGCCGCGCCCTTACCGCCGTTTTTCTCCAGACGCAGCAGGCTGACTTGTCTCGCATTGTCATTGCTGAGTTCGACTAGTCGCGCGCGGCAGGGCTCGCCGCTGCCGTCATCGACCAGTAAAACCGGGCAAGCGTGCCGTAACACCTGGTTTAACGTATCACCGATCGCGTCTTCGTGATCGTATACCGGGATTAGCACCGCGGCGCGATAGGGGCAGTTAGCGGCTGAAGCAGATGCGGCCACTGGAGTGAACCCCCCTGTCGGACTCGAAACGAAAGCTCAGTTTGCCGTTTTTATCGTTGTAAGTCAGCGTTATCGTAATCGGGTATTCAGGCAGGATTACCTGCATGAACTTGACCACTTCGAGGCGCTCAAAATGACCGTGAATCGGGAATAATTCGAGGCCATAGTGTGCCGCCCAATGCACGTGAGCAATACCCGGCACAATCGGTCGCTCCGGCATGTGACCATCGAAGTAGATCAGTTGCGGTGGAATCAGGCATCGCAGGATGACTTGGTTCTCGTCGACTTCCCGCTCGAGTACTTGCGGCCAGAGCGCTTCCGTTTTGGCGAACAGTGCGCGTAGATTCTCCAGCGGCAATTTACCCTGGCGGTTATACGGCATTTCCTCGACGAAGCGCCAGCGGCGCGGTACCACGACGGCTTCGAAATTTTGCAGCAGTTGCTTGCGGAAATCATCGATCAGCACCCGCCGGCCAAGCATTTGCAGACACTCTTGTCCGACCGGGCTGAGTTGCATCACGCAAGCCGTTTCGACGCGCGCCCGCTCGACCGTCAAGGCCTTGACCTGTTTGACCCGATCGCTGGTTATCAAGATGTTTTCGATCGCGGCGAGCGAAACCCGTTTACCTTCGACCTTGGCGATATTGTCGGCGCGTCCCAACAGGCTGAAGCCGCCGTCCGGATCGAATTCAACCCGATCCGGCAATTCGTAACTTTCGACATCGCCCAGGTAGGGAGATCTCAATAACGGCCTATCGCCGGCGCCGAGTTCGAGGCTGACCCCGGGTAAGGTATGCCAGCCGGCATCGGGTTGGTCGGGCTGCTGCAGGCGCCAGGCGATGGCGCCGGTCTCCGAACTGCCGTAAATCTCGCGCACCGGTGCGGCCAGCAGGCGCCCGACTTCAAGGCTGTCTGCACGCGCTAGCGGCGCCGCCGACGAAACCACGTAGTCGCAGCGGCCTTCGATACCGGCCCAATCGATCGAGCTGCTAAATCTGCCCAGATGCGAAGGACTCGAGACCAGCGCGAAGCGCGGATAATGTACCGCCTTGAAACGAATGTCTTCGTTAAACTCGCAACAGCGGGTTTCGAAAGCTCGTCCGGAGCTGAATGGCCAGAACAAGCCAAAGGTCATGCCGAAAATATGCTGATGCGACACCGTCGCCAGAATGACGGAATCGGCCTGGCTCGGCCACAGCGACTCGATCACGGCGGATTCGCATTCCAGCTGACTGATGGTTTTGTGAATCGATTTGGGTGTCCCGGTCGAACCCGAAGTGTAAATTTCAAGCGCGATCGATTCCGCCTGCGGCACAATCCAATCTCGCTCCCGGGAAACGCAGTCTTCCCGTGGCGCGGTTACGGTTTTCGCATCCTCAAATTCTCCCACCAGGCCATCGAGTTCGTGGCGTAGCCGGTCGATGGTTGCGGGGCGATTATCGCTGGGTATGCAGGCGGTGCGCTCCATTTGCCACAGCGCCAGCAAGATGCAGAGAAATTCGAAACTGTCGCTGTGATGCACCGCCCAACGATTACCCGGATGCATTTGCAGGGCGGCGATCCAGCCGAGCACCCGCAGTTCGAGGCTGCGTTGATCGATTGCGCTTCCCAGGTCCGTCGCAACTCGATGGTCTGGCGGCCTTTGTTGCCAGCGGGACAGGACAATTAGCTCGGACATATCAATGGTTGATAAAGCGACGCCGCAGCAGCCACTCGCTACCGGCCAGGATTCCGATCAGCAGGTAGGCGATGAAGCCGTTATACAAAACCCAGATTTCATCCGATCCCCAGATCGCGGTCAGACTAGCGATGCCGCCGTTGACGATAAAAAAAATGATCCAGACCCAGGTCACCTTGTAGGTATAGGCTACCCCCCGGGGAGACAGATCGGGTTCCCGGATGCGAGCCATACGCTCAACAATAGGAGGCGGATAAATAAGACTGCCCGCAAACAGACCTAGAAATCCGAGATTGACCATTACCGGGTAAAATTTCAAACCCAGCTGCTGTCCCCATACCAATACAATGACGATCAGCGCTCCGATGATGGCTATCACGATAGAGCGCTCGAATGACTGGCCGCCGACCACCCAGCGCAGCCCCAATAGCAAAAAAAGCAGAGGTAACAGCTTGCCGGCCGGGTAATGCTGTAATCCCCAGTAGACTAAAAACGGATAGGCGATCGACAGAATTAAAACGGCAAGCTTGAGCGGCTGCTTCATCAACCATCATTGAGGAGTTTTACGACCGCATCGACCACGTCCTGTACCGTGCGCACTGACTTGAAGTCATCCGGCTTGATTTTTTTACCGGTGATTTTTTTTAGTTCTACCACCAGATCGACCGCGTCGATACTGTCGATATCGAGGTCGGTGTAGAGATGCGACTCGAGGCTTACCTGTTGAGGATCGATTTCGAACAAATCCTCCAGGACCGAGGTTATTTTTTGATAGATTTCTTCCTGATTCTGCATTGGCGTCACTTATTTGCTGCGCTGCGTTTCGACCAGGGCGACGAGCGCATTAATACTGGTAAAATGCTGGCGGGTTTCTTCGGAATCGGCTTTCAGATTGATGCCGTAGGTTACCAGCAGCATCAAGCCGATTTCTAGTGCATCGATTGAATCGAGGCCCAGACCTTCTACGAACAGGGGTTCGCCATCGATAATATCCGCGGGCTCGATGTCTTCGAGCTCGAGAGCGTCGATTATCTTTTGTTTCAATTCGTGGTGCAGGTCACCCATGTGCCCTTAGCTCCTGTTCGAAATATTCGGTTAGATCTCTGGTTAATTTTCGAGCGCCTTTCGACGGATTCATCGTGGTCGAGTATTGCTCAATCGGAATTTGGTTTCTCACCAGGATTCGGTAGTGCATGCGTTTCGGGGGGATCTGGTACCACCGTTCGTTCTTGGTCAGAGTCGTCGGATCGCAATATATCAAAACTGGGGTAATATCGGAACCGGTTCTAATCGCCACGTTGGCGGCACCCCGCTTGAGTTTGAGCGCTTCCGACGGGGTCGTGCGGGTGCCCTCGGGAAATATAATCAGGCATTGTTTGTTGCTGAAGGCTCGTTCGGCATCCGCAATCGCGTCTTCGGCCGTTTCATTGACGATATAACCGGCAGCCTTGACCGGTCCGCGCACGAAAATGTTTCGCGTCAGGTGGCCCTTGACGATGCAGTTTGCATTGGGCAGGAGCGAGATCAGGAAGACGACATCGAGCAGTGAAGGGTGATTCGCCAGTACCAGTCGTGCATTCTTGAGTTTTTCGGCGTTTTTGATTTCGTAGCTGAGTACGCCCAGAAATCGCATCATGTTGATATAAAGCTGGAATAGACGGTGGAATAGACGCTGGGTTCGTCGCGCCCGCGATAGTTCATCCTCCGGCAGGCACCTGAGTATGGGTACCGCGACAACCGTAACCGCGATACCGCCCAGACCGAACAGCACGAAACTCCAGGCAGTGCCGCACAGACGCCAGGCGAAATTGATGCGCGCCCACATCAAACGGATACTCGCGCCATTCTCCAGGCGCCGGCATTTTGCCGTAACCGGGTTTCACCGGTCAGGCCGGACAGTAGGCTCAGTAGCCGCATGGGTTCGCTGTCGCCCGGACCCGGTCCTGCCGGCGCGGCCGGTGCATCTGCTTCGAGGACATATGCCTCGCCGTCGACGCGGCTTAGAATCATTGCTATCGCATAGGGGAATCGGTTTCCCGTGTCGTCGCTGTGCTGGCGATAGTAGTCGGGCAGCGGGATGTCGTAGATCACGCATAAAACCCTTTCCGATTGCTGCAACTGGCCGATTGCCTCGAGCAGAGCTTGTAGCACGAGACCTTCCATTGCGGCAATCGCGGTTACCGCGCTGGTATCCTTGCGCGCGATGCTGAACAGGCCGGCTACCGCATTATGTACCGCGAGACTGAAACTGGTGGGTGACATGGGTTCGTTTTGCCCGATGCTGTGCAGCAGCGAATAAGAGGTTTCGGTGTCACCGTGACGCGATGCAAAAATACTCGGGATGGCTTCGATCTCTTGCACCAACGGCAGGGCGGCCGCCATGGCGCATTTGCCCAGGGTGTTGAATCGGCGGCGCAACATGGCCGGGATGCCCGGCAGCGAAACCTGGCCCAGGGCAGCGTTAATCTCGACCGGATTCCGCAGCCACTGTTGCCAGTCTGCTTTCGATTCCAGGCCCGGGGCCATGGCTCCCCAGGACTCGAGGCGAAATTCCATCACCCGCTGTCGACTCCAAACAGAAAAAATAACTTTAGCATGAGTTAAGCCTATTGCCAGCCAATATCAAGCGCCTGCCGGGGCAAATTCACTATTAGTTACAACCCGGGTAATATGCAGTGGAACCAGTTCGCTACGAGATTATTTCGACTAAACCAGTGGCAGATACGAAACCAAAGACAAAACCGGCCGCCGCGACCCACGAGATTCTTCGCCTCTGGTTTGCAAAGATCTCCGCCGCGACACGGGACGCCGAAAATGCCCTGCCGCCGCTGTTGTCGGCTTCCGAGCATAAGCGGCTGAGTTCGATCCGCAGTCAATCCAGGCGGCGCGAATACCTGTTGAGCCGGGCGACAATACGGCATGCCTTGAGCGATTGTTTTCAGCGCCAGCCGCATGAATGGATGATTCTAGACAGGCTCGGAGCGACGCCTGTGATTAGCAATCTGCCCGCCGGCTTCCACGTCGGTCTGAGCCACAGTAAGGGATTCATTTGTTTTGCGATTTCGACTTGCCCTCTGGGTATAGATCTCGAGGCCGCTTATCGGGAAAAAAACTATACCGCCCTGGCGCAAGCGTTCATGAATGAAGCGGAACAGGCTTGCCTGGCGGCCATAGAGTCCGGGCAGGCGGACTATTTTTACCGGGTCTGGTCTGCCAAGGAAGCTTATTACAAATGGTTACCTCCAGCGCAGCAATCAGACCTGTTGTTTAGCCAGATTTGCTACTCGGATATGCATGGCAAAGAGGCCCGAGGATATCTATACGAAGGAAGTATCGGTGGACATGTGGTTGCTGCGATGATGGCGGCGAAACCGAATAGCATCAGCAGCAACTACTTTCTGATGGACGCAGAGAAACTGCGGCACAAATAATTCGCAATCATAATCCGGCGCTATTAAAAGTACCCGATCGATGTAGTACTTTTAATAAGAGTTGCCGCCGCTTGATACCAAAGAAAACCCCGAGTTCTCCGGCGGTCGTTGGTCGCAGTTTTGCCGGGATATCCGCGGCGTATCGGCAAAAAACCGGTTACGACCCGCAGCCGGCAGCAGAACTCGATTGCAGCTAGCCTGCATATTGCACGAAGGCGGAACAAATTTCGGAGAAATCACATAGATATCAAAGCATTAAGTCAGTTTTTCCAGAAAATGGTCGGGTACAGTTTGCACCTGAACGAAATCAGGAAAAATCTGGCTGCCAATCTCGAACGATCCCCCTTGAGCCATAGCTATGGCTATGACTCGGCGGGCGATCGTCCGACCTTGTTTGCCAGATTTCCCCTGAGTTTCGTTCCCTTCATGCAATATGCAGGCTAGCCTGCGCAGATTTGCGCGCCGCGCTTCAATCCTCGGTCAGGATCGAAAGATCATGCGCGGCTTCGCGCAGCAAGGGGATATACTTTTCGCTGTTATCCACCGATATCCGTGACACCGGCGCCTGGATCGCGAGCGAACTGTAAAACCGACCCTTCTTGTCCTTGATGGGCACCGCGATGGCAATCACATCGTCGTACAGTTCTTCGTGGTCGATCGAAACCTGCAGCTGTTCGACCTTGTCGAGTTCGGTGAGCAGAATATCCGGGTTGGTAATCGTGTTCTTAGCGCGCCGCGTCAGTTTGAGCTTGTTGACCACGGCCTTGCGCCTGGGCTTCGGCAGGGTGCTCAGATATAGCTTGCCGCTAGCGGTGCAGTACAGCGGCACGCGCATGCCGATTGGAAATTGCAGCCGCAGCGGCGCCGAGGTTTCGACGCGGTCGGAATAAGCCATGTAGAGACCGTCGGGATAGGCGATATTGCAAGTTTCGCCAACCTCCTCGGACAGTGCTGTCAATATTGCATGCCGGGTGGCGCCGAAGCGTGAACTGGCGAGTACCCCGACGGCGATATCGAATAACCGATTGCCGGGCTGGTAGCTTTTGCCGTCGATTCGCTTTAACAGATATCCCTGCGCTTCGAGTTCGGCGCAGAGACGGTGCGCGGTGGCCTTGGGTAGATTCAACTCGCTGTTGATATCGGTAGCGCTTAGCGGTTTGGGCGATGCCGCCACGGTATCGAGAATATCGAGCACGCGTTGAATGGTCGAGCCGCGTTCGCGCTTCATCGCGGGAATTCTCGCAAATTAAAAAGGTATAAAATCACTACCAGGACTCCTGTATTCGCCGACTAATTGTTAAAATGAGAATAATTAATCCATTTTAACAATTAGTCGTATAAATTATCAATGTTTCGTGCTGGACAAAGATATCGTGGATGAATTTGACTATATCGTAGCCGGCGCCGGATTAGCCGGTTGCGTGCTCGCTCATCGCCTCTCGGCCGATCCGTCGAACAAGGTACTATTGCTTGAAGCAGGCGGCAAGGATTTGAATCCCTGGCTGCATATTCCGGTCGGTTATTTCAAGACCATGCACAACCCGGCCTACGATTTGTGTTACCAGACCGAACCCGATCCGGGTACCGCCGAACGCCGCCTGTAGTGGCCGCGGGGCAAGATACTCGGCGGATCGAGCGCAGTCAACGGCCTGCTTTACCTGCGCGGTCAGCCGGCGGATTACGATCGCTGGGTCGAACTCGGTAACCCGGGCTGGAGCTATGACGAAGTCTTGCCGTTTTTCAAAAAATCCGAAGACAACTCGCTAAGGTTAGGCCAGGGTTAATACGATATATATTGTCGACGGGTTAATAATTTATCCACCAGACATGACTTTGGGTAGCCAAAGCACCAGTTGCGGGAAGCTAAACAGCAGGATGAGACCGACGAGTTGAATCATCATGAACTGCATCATGCCGAGGTAAATGTCCTTGAGATCCCAATCCGGCACGACCCCCTTTAGAAAGTAGGCTGACAAGGCCACAGGTGGGGATAGCCATGCTGTCTGCAGGTTCACCGCGACCAGAATGCCAAACCAGACCATCAGGTCGTAGCGATCCAGCCCGTGGATATCCAGCCCCGCGACCGTCGGCAGCAAAATTGGCACAACGATCAGGACAATAGGCACCCACTCCAGTGGCCATCCCAGCAGGAAGATCAGTGCCATTACCAGGATCAGAATGAGGTAAGGCGACATTTCGAGGCCAAGTAGCAGCTCGGTCATCATCCTTGGCGTGCCCAGGGCACTGAATTGAGCGCCGAAGAAGTTCGATGCGGCAACCAGGAACATGATCAAAACCGTGATCTCCAGGGCTTTAACCAGACTGTCAAAGAAACTGGGAAAGGTGAACTTGCCGTAACCAAGAGATAACAAGATGGCACCAAAGGCGCCCATCGCCGCGGCTTCAGCAGGTGTTGCGAAGCCAAGGAGAATCGACCCCAAAGCAAAAGAGATCAGGATCGTGGGCGGCATGAGTCCCTTAAAGAACTCATCCCAGAGATCCGAAAAACGGAACTCACTTGCAGCCACAGCGCTATAAATCGGCCGTCCCAAATACGCCAGCAGCACGGTAAATGCGCCAAAGGTGATCGACCAGGTCGGTAGGCCGCCATCCTCGCCCATATTCGCAGCAATCATATAGAGGTGGAAGATAACCGCGATTGGAAGAACGATCCTGAGTACATTCAAACGACGGTATGCGGCATAGGCTACGGCACAGGTAATGGCAAAAACGATCAGGCCGGCAAATGGAATCACACCGCCAAAGGCACCGGCCATGGCAAGGCCGAATATTCGACAAACGGTCAAAACGCCGAGGCAGATCAACGCCACCTCAGCACCATAAAACGCGGAGGTTTGGGGTTGGTCCTCTTCAGATAAAATGGGCCCGAGGTCCGGATTCAGCCAGCAGCGCCCAAGCGTGTAGATCAGGTAAAGGGATGCCAGCACGGCGCCGGGAATAAAGGCTGCACGGAAGAGGTCGAGGGTTGAGACTTCCAGGACAGGTCCCATTACGATCAGCATAATCGAGGGCGGGATCAGAATGCCCAGGGTGCCGCCGGCGGTGATGGTTCCTGCCGCAAGCTGGACATTATAGCCGGAGCGGCTCATGGTCGCGCCAGCCATGATCCCAAGCAGGGTTACTGAAGCACCCACGATGCCAGTGGCCGCTGCAAAAATCGTGGATACGATCAGTACGGCGATGAACAGCGCCCCACGGACGCGCGACATGATCATCTGGATCGACGCAAACAGCCGGTCCATCAAGCCCGCCGCTTCCATGACGATCCCCATCAGGACGAAGAGCGGCACCGCCATGAGCTGATCGTTCAACATGGTGGAGTTTGTGTTCAGCGTCATCAACAGCGTGGTCAGCTTGAAGTTGGCGCCCCAAATACCGAAGACAAAGGCAAGGAAAATCAACGTGAACGCAATTGGAAAGCCGATAAAGATCACGAATAGCATGGCCGTCAGCATGATCAATCCGATGGTAGCCTTGTCCATGTTCGGGCGGGCAGACATGATGTCGGAAAACCATTCGCCACCGGGGACCATGCCCGGTTGGAACACAGCCAGATTGAGCCATATCAGCCCGATTATATAGACAGGCAAGGCCCGTACGAACCAGCGCTCGCGCTCTTTGCCCATCTTGTGAAATGCGCGGAAAATTTCAGGGAGGCCTTGCAGCATCAAGAGAAAGCCACCGATTGGCATCGCCAGGCGCGCGGGCCACAAAAGCGGACCCCAGGCACTGTCGATCTGCATGGTTTCACCTCTTGAAAAGGCGAGCCACCAGAATTCCGAGGCGATAACGGTAAAGAAGATCATCGAAGGCATAAAGAACAACAGGTACAGTGATGCATCCACTGTCGCCTGTGTCTTTGCCGACCAGTTGCGGTAGAGGAAGTCGGCGCGGATATGTACCCCGCGCATCAGACCATAGCCCGCTGCCGCCATGAAGAGCACCCCGGCTATCATGCGACTGGTGTCATACACCCAGAGCGTGGGGCCAAGTCCAAGGGCTTGGGCGAGATTTTCGAAGCCTGCATCTTGCAAGATCGCAAACGAGTTACGGGAAAGGACTTCGAGCACCACTACTGCAATGAGTGGCACCATGAGCAGGGCAATAGCCTGGCCTGCACGGTAATTGATTACGTCAATGGCTGCCGTAATAGGGCGTTGCCAGGGCGTCATATCCTCTGGCGTCTCACCAGGGGACTCGGCACGACGCTCCGCAATCAGTTCGTCCGCAATCTCGAGATCTTCTGGATTTACCTCTTCTTCAGCCATACCCCTTCTCCCCGGTTATGTCTGTGCCCATTTTGGGCTCTCATTATTTATACAGGACCAAGGCCCTTATGGAAACTTCGAAGCGAGGCCTCGATGGGCCTCGCAACTAAGTCTTTCTTTACTTGAGTGTATCTGCGTGTGCACGACCCAAATTTGCGTTTGAGGTCTGTGCACCAGACCAGAATGGTACCACGGTGTCGGCGAAATCCTTTTGCGACTGCCACACTTCTGCGAAGAACTTGTTTTCTGCCGCAGCCTTTTCAAGCGACTTTTTAGCGGCCGCCATGTACTCGGTGAAGTAATCCGCCGGCGTATCTTCCAGGATAACACCATGATTATCCGTCAGATCTTTCAGCGCCTTACCGTTCTCAAAGATTCGGTAGGACATGGATTTTGACAGCGACGCGGTTGCCGCAACTTCCAGTGCTTTCTTCTCAAGTGCGCTCAGCGAGTCGTAGAAATCGCGATTCACATACATGTCCGCGTTCACGGTCACCTGGTGCAGACCCTGGAGATAGTAGTGCTTGAGCACTTTCTGGAAACCAAAGACGGAGTCTGGCTTGGGGCAGCACCACTCTGCTGCGTCGATCGTGCCTTTCTCAAGTGCTGGCAGGATATCGCCGCCGCCCATCGCAACAGCCGGAACACCGACTTCAGCGTATGCGGCACCAACCATGCCCGGAGGTGCACGGAAGCGCATTTGACGGAAGTCATCCATCGACTCGATCGGCTTAGGGAACCAGCCGAGTGCCTCAGGGCCCACGGGTTGCAGCATGAATCCTTTGACGTTCACACCCATTTCATCCCACCGGCGGTCATACAGCTCCTTGCCACCGCCGTACTGGAACCAGCTCAGGAACGCCATGTTATCGAGACCGACGCCGGCACCCGCGACAGGCGCGCCGAACAGGTTAGCCGCAACGTGTTTGCCACCCCAATAGTGTGTCCAGGCAAAGCCACCCTCAACAAGCCCCGCGTCGACGGCATCGATGATGTCTCGCGGTCCGACAACAGCGCCTGCCGGCAGTACTTCGACGGTGAGCGACCCATTGGTCAAAGCTGCAACGTCTTTACCGAACTCCTTCAACATAACGACTTCGTCAGCTGAGGTGGGTAGCACCGACTGGATACGCAAGACCTTTTTGGCCGCCATGACGGGAGATGCCATGAGTACCAAGGCTGCTGTACAGGCAGCTACATATTTTAGATTGATCATATCTACTCCTCTAATTATAAAAAGCCTTCGTCTTGTTATGCGTCGCGAGGCTGAAGGCGGCGCCCCGGAGCTTGTTGGGCCGGCGGTCCGACCCCCGTTCAATGCCGAAAACCGACAAGAATTTGTTTAAATGAGACTCTCAGTCTCGATATTGCAACTTTTGACGACTGAATAACAGAGCTAAATAACCAAAAATTTCGTCTCGGTATCCCAAAATCCGAACTTGATGGAGTTAATCTAGGGTAGAGCCACCTAACAGGTTCGCCAATTGGGCTTAAACGAGAATTTTTGTTCCATTTTAGCTTTATATAGTGTATTTTTACTCGTCCGACTCAGCGGGGGATTATGGACAGATTCGATTACATCGTCGTTGGCGCCGGTTCGGCGGGATGTGTGCTGGCACACCGACTGTCCTCCGATCCGGCTAATACAGTACTGCTGATCGAGGCGGGGGGCAAGGATTTGAATCCCTGGCTGCATATTCCGGTCGGTTATTTCAAGACCATGCACAATCCCTCCTACGACTGGTGTTATATGACCGAGCCCGATCCGGGAATCGCAAACCGCAGCCTGCAGTGGCCGCGTGGCAAGGTTCTGGGCGGATCGAGCGCACTCAACGGTCTGCTCTACGTGCGCGGTCAACCCGAGGATTACGATCGCTGGGTCGAGCTGGGCAATCCGGGTTGGAGCTACGCCGAAGTTCTGCCTTATTTTAAAAAATCGGAAGACAATTCGCGCGGCGCGGACGAATATCACGGCAGCGGCGGACCGCAAAAGGTTTCGGATTTGCGTTTGCGCCGTCCCATCGCCGAGCATTTCATCAAGGCAGCGACCGAAATCGGAATACCCTTGAATGAAGACTATAACGGTGCCGAACAGGAAGGCATGGGTTATTTTCAGCAAACCGCTTATCAAGGGTTTCGCTGGAGCACCGCCAAGAGTTTCCTGCGACCGGCGAAAAAGCGGGATAATCTGAAAGTCATCACCCGGGCCCAGGTCACCAGTTTGATGCTGGAAGGTAAGCGTGTTACCGGAATCAATTACCGCAGAGGCGGTGCGCGCAATTCGGCCCTGGCGCGTGCCGAAGTAATATTGAGCGCGGGCGCGATCAATTCTCCGCAAATCCTGCAATGCACCGGAATCGGCGATCCGCAACAATTGCAGCAGGCGGGAATCACTACCCAGCATGCGTTGCCGGGGGTAGGTAAGAACCTGCAGGATCACCTGCAGATTCGGCTGGTGTTCAAAACCAACAAGCGCACCCTCAACGACGAACTCAATAATCCGTTGAAGCAGTTTATGGTCGGTTTGCAGTATTTCCTGACCCGCACCGGACCTTTGACCCTGGCCGCGAGCCAGGTAACGATCTTCACGCGCTCCAGCGAGAGTGTCGAACGGCCCGACATCCAGTTTCATATGCAACCCCTGAGCGCCGACAAGCCCGGCGACGGGGTGCATCCGTTTTCGGCCTTTACTTCTTCGGTATGCCAATTACGTCCGCATAGTCGAGGCCATGTAGTGGTCGAAACTTCGGATCCGTTGGCCTACCCGAAGATTTATCCTAATTATCTTTCAGACGAACGCGATTGCGAGGTTGCGGTTGGCGGTATCAAGGTCGCGCGGCGCATCGCCGAGGCACCGTCGTTGCGTAATTGTATCGTCGATGAATACGTACCCGGCCGCTCGTTTCAGACCGACGCGGAATTGCTCGACGCGGCGCGTCGTCACAGCCAGACGATTTACCATCCGGCCGGCACCTGCAAGATGGGCAGCGACGATCTGGCGGTGGTCGATCACCAGCTGAAATTGCGCGGATTAGATGGCCTGCGGGTGGCCGACGCGTCGATCATGCCCGAAATCGTTTCCGGCAATACCAATGCGCCGACCATCATGATTGCGGAGAAGGCGGCCGACATGATTCTGGGGGAAAAGGGGTAATTTGGTTGCAAAGCCGTTTAAAAATTGCAAAAATGAGACTCTGAGTATCATTATAACAATCGCATGACTATCGAGTGTTTGAAGAAAGCGGAAAAAACCGCAGCGACCGGTGAGGACGATACGCGCAAAATCGTAGCTGATATGCTTGGCGCAATCGAAGCAGGCGGCGAAGCCAAAGCGCGTGAGTACGCGTACAAACTTGATGGCTGGGAAAAGGACGTCGTGCTCAGTCGCGCCGATATCGATGCAGCGATTGAACTGGTGCCGGAGCAGGCAAAAAACGACATTCAATTTTCGCACGCGCGCGTCAAAGCTTTTGCCGAGGCGCAACTTGCGAGTATGAGCGAGTTTGAAACCGAGCTTTCGCCAGGCCTTTTTGCAGGTCAACGCCTGATCCCGGTCAATACCGCTGGCTGCTACGTGCCGGGCGGTCGCTATGCGCATATCGCGTCCGCCATCATGAGTATAACCACGGCAAAAGTTGCGGGAGTCAAACATGTGATCGCCTGTTCGCCGACACACCCGGATCGTGGCGTGCACCCGGCGATCGTTTACGCCGCGGATCTCGCCGGTGCCAACACGATTCTCGCTCTCGGGGGCGTGCAGGGTATTGCCGCTCTTGCCTTCGGTCTTTTTACCGGTCACCCGGCCGACATTCTGGTCGGGCCCGGTAATCGTTTTGTCGCCGAAGCCAAGCGCATTTTGTTTGGACGGGTCGGCATAGACTTGTTTGCCGGACCCACCGAGATTCTCGTTATCACCGACGAATCGGCCGATCCGGAATTGGTGGCCTGCGATCTCGTAAGCCAGGCCGAGCACGGTCTGGATTCACCGGCCTGGCTGGTATCGACTTCGCAGGCGGTGGCCGAGCGGGTTATCGAGTTAATGCCGAAGTATATCGAACGGCTCGCCGAGCCGAATCGATCGACCGCGGCGAGCGCCTGGCGCGACTACGGTGAAGTGGTCGTGGTCGATAGTCGCGAAGCGGCGGTTGCGGCGAGCGATGCCTATGCCCCGGAACATCTCGAAGTGATGTGTGACGATCTCGACTGGTGGCTTAAGCATTTGAGTAATTACGGCTCCTTGTTTCTCGGCGAAGAAACCACCGTCGCCTATGGCGATAAATGTTCAGGCACCAACCATATCTTGCCGACCAAGGGCGCGGCGCGATATACCGGGGGCTTGAGCGTAAGCAAGTTCATCAAGGTGCTGACCTGGCAGCGCATGACACCGGAATCGAATCGAGACGTGGGCGCGGTCACCGCGCGCATTTCACGTTCCGAGGGAATGGAAGGGCATGCGCGTTCGGGTGATGACCGCCTGTACAAATACTTTCCCGGCGAGGAATTCAATCTTGGCCAGTAATTTATTTGTCAGCGGCAGCTTTCGTTTTCTCTTCTAGTTAGCGAAATACTCATATGTTAGCTTCAATTGCCGCCGTCATAGTCGGCCTCGCGCTGCTGGTCTGGAGTGCCGATAAATTTGTCGATGGCGCCGCCGCCATCGCGCATCATATGGGCGTATCGAATCTGATTATCGGGATTACTGTAATCGGATTCGGCACCTCGGCCCCGGAAATCGCGGTATCGATGATCGCGGTGCTCGAAGGATTGCCGGATTTGGCGATCGGAAACGCGCTGGGTTCCAATATTGCGAATATCGGACTCATTCTCGGCGTGACCGCGCTACTGGTTCCGATTCCGGTCTCGATGGGTTTGATCAAGGCGGAATACCCGCTGCTGTTGTTTGCCACGGTGGTCATGATCGGCTGCCTCTACGATTTGCATCTGAGTTGGATCGACGGTTTGATCCTGGTCAGTCAGCTGGTGGCGACCTTGGGTTACATGATCCATATGCATCGCCGGGCGGGAGCGCAAAATGGAGATGCAGACGAAGACTACGACGTGATGGAAAACCGTGTCGCGATCTTCTGGATCGTGCTGGGCCTGATCGTGCTGGTGGGCAGTTCGAGGATGCTGGTCTGGGGGGCGTCGAATATCGCCCACAGCTTCGGCATCAGCGAATTGGTGATCGGATTGACCATCGTCGCTCTGGGGACCAGTCTGCCGGAATTGGCGGCGTCGATCGCGAGTCTCAAGAAATCGATTCCCGATCTCGCGATCGGCAACATAATCGGCTCCAATTTGTTTAATTCTTTGGCGGTTGTCGGTTTACCTCCGTTGTTCGGTGAGTTTACAATCGACGCCGCGGCGATGTATCGCGACATACCGGTAATGGTTGCTTTGACCCTGCTGCTGTTTGCGATGTCCTGCCTGCCGAAAGCGGCCAGCATTTCGTTGACCCGACTGAAGGGAGCCTGGCTCTTCGCCGGCTTTGTCGGCTATCAACTTTATCTGTACTACGAAATCACTAAGAGTGTGACGTAGAAAATTGACCACACTTAATTCTCAAGGGAGATAACACCATGAAAATGACAACCGAAGAAGCCTTCATCAAAGTGTTGCAAATGCACGGCATTGAGCACGCCTTTGGTATTATCGGCTCGGCGATGATGCCGATTTCGGATCTGTTTCCAGCCGCGGGCATCAAGTTCTGGGACTGCGCCCATGAATGTAACGCCGGCATGAGCGCCGACGGTTATACCCGCGCCACCGGCAAGATGTCGATGGCCATCGCGCAGAACGGTCCGGGTATTACCAACTTCGTGACCCCGATCATGACCGCTTACTGGAATCACACGCCGTTACTGCTGGTCACGCCGCAGGCGGCCAACAAGAGCATCGGGCAGGGCGGTTTCCAGGAAGTGAAGCAAATGGCATTGTTCGAAGACCTGGTCTGCTACCAGGAAGAAGTGCGCGATGCGACCCGTATTGCCGAGGTGCTCAATCGCGTAATCGAAAACGCCTGGCGCGGTTCCGCACCGGCGCAAATTAACGTGCCGCGTGACTACTGGACCCAGGTGATCGATATCGAATTACCTCAGGTGGTACGCCTCGAGCGTTCGCCGGGCGGTGCCCAGGCTATCGCCAGGGCAGCTGCATTATTGTCCGAAGCCAAGTTTCCGGTGATGCTGAATGGCGCCGGCGTGGTGCTCGGCGACGCTATCGAAGCCTCCAAGAATCTGGCCGAAAGGCTCGATGCGCCGGTGTGCTGCAACTACCAGCATAACGATGCTTTCCCCGGTTCGCATCCATTGTCGGCCGGCCCCTTGGGTTATAACGGTTCCAAGGCCGGCATGGAGTTGATCTCGAAAGCCGACGTCGTGCTCGCGCTCGGTACGCGCCTCAACCCCTTCTCGACCTTGCCGGGTTACGGCATCGATTACTGGCCGAAGGACGCAAAAATCATCCAGGTGGACATTAACGCCAGCCGCATCGGCCTGACCAAGAAAGTCGACGTGGCGATCCAGGGCGATGCGCGCCGGGTGGCCGAGCAACTATTGGCGCAACTGGCCGACGGCGCCGGCGACGACGGCCGCGAAGCGCGCCGCGAACTGATTGCCGAGACCAAGTCTCGCTGGCAGCGGGAATTGTCGGAAATGATTTATGAAGAAGACAACGACGAAGGCGTGACCTGGAACGAGCGCGCGCGCGCACGCGATCCCGAGCGCATGTCGCCGCGCCAGGCCTGGCAGGCGATCATGCGGGCGATGCCCGCGGACGCGATGGTCTCTTCCGACATCGGCAACAATTGTGCGATTGGCAATGCTTACCCGAGTTTCGAGGAAGGTCGCAAATATCTCGCTCCCGGGCTGTTCGGTCCCTGCGGTTACGGCTTGCCGTCGATTCTCGGCGCCAAGATCGGGCGTCCTGATGTGCCGGCAATCGGCTTCGCCGGCGACGGCGCCTTCGGTATTTCGATGAACGAGATGACCGCTTGCGGGCGCAACGACTGGCCGCCGATTACGATGATCATCTTCCGTAACTACCAGTGGGGCGCTGAGAAACGCAACACCACGCTATGGTACGACGACAACTTCGTCGGCACCGAGCTCAATGTCGGCGTCGAATATGCGCAGGTTGCCGACGCTTGCGGCGTCAAGGGCGTCAAGGCGGAAACCATGGAAGGCTTGACGGCGGCGCTCGAAACCGCGGTCAAGGAACAGATGAACGACAATGTGACCACCTTCATCGAAGTCGTGCTGAACCAGGAACTGGGCGAACCCTTCCGGCGCGATGCGATGAAGACTCCGGTAGCGGTGGCAGGCATCGATCCCAATGACATGGTGCCGCAGTAGGGTCGGCACAGCTGGCGGGTTTGACGGCCCCGGCTACAACAGCCGGGCTATGTTGTTGCAGGCCGTAAATCGGTAATATGCGATCATGCCTAATGCAGCATTGTTGAAACGTTTTTCGCTCGCCGGCAGAAACTTTGTCGTCACCGGCGCGAGTTCGGGAATCGGCCGCGCCATGGCCGGCTTCCTGGGCGCCGCCGGCGCCGGCGTGGTACTGCTGGCGCGCCGCGAAGCCGAGCTTGCCGCCGCCGTCGACGAGATAAACGCCGGCGCCGGTAGTGCAAGTTACGTGGTGGCGGATCTCGCGGACAGAGATCAAATTGTCGCCGTCGCCGCAGCATGCAAGGCTTCGGTAAGGGCCGGTCAGGTCGATGGCGTCGTCAATGCCGCCGGCTTGAATTTGCGTGAGCCGGTGGAGGAAGTGTCGCTCGAAAGTTGGGACGCGACGCTAAACCTAAATCTTTCGGTGCCGTTTTTCTTTACCCGCGAATTCGTGCCTGAAATGCGGCGCGCTAACTATGGCCGAGTAATCAATATCGCATCGCTGCAATCGCAGCGGGCCTTCCCCAACGGCTTAGCCTACGGCGCTTCCAAAGGGGGCGTATGCCAGTTAACACGGGCCATGGCGGAAGCCTGGTCGCGTTTCGACATCTGTGTTAACGCGATCGCGCCCGGCTTTTTCCCAACCGAATTGACCGCGGCGGTATTCGATGACGACTCGAGCCGGGACTGGGCGGCGCAGCAAACCGCGATCGGGCGCAATGGCGAGCTCGACGATCTGGCGGGTGTGACGATATTTTTCGCGTCGCCGGCTGCCGGTTATATTACCGGACAGACGCTGTATGTCGATGGCGGCTTTACCGCCAGGTAATCAGCCGAATCCTACTCAGCAGCTGATTTTACCATTTGGAAAAAGCTTGCAGATATTGCTATGAGTGGTAAAAGCTACCTATCGTCGCCAGCCTGCGAAGCCCGGATTGAGAACCACCGATTATGAAAGCGCTCGTTTATACCGCTAATCAGGAAATGACCTACCGTGACGAACCGGAACCGCAGCCGCAGCCGGGTGACGCGCTGATCGCGATCGAATCGGTCGGTATTTGCGGCTCGGACATGCATGCTTATCTGGGGCACGATGAGCGTCGCGTGCCGCCGCTGATTCTCGGGCACGAGGCCGTGGGCAGCGTGCTGCAAGGCGAAAACAACGGTCAACGCGTGGTGTTGAATCCCTTGATTACCTGCGGCGTCTGCGATTACTGTCTCGGCGGCCGGCAGAATTTGTGCGCCAAACGAGACTTGATCGGCATGTACCGAGCGGGCGCCTTTGCCGAGAAAATCGCCATCCCCGAAGGTAATCTGATTGCGGTGCCGGACGGTATGCCGAGCGCGCATGCAGCCTTGACCGAACCAGGTGCGACCGGGTTGCATGCGATTTTGCTGGCCGAACGGGTGCTCAGCCGCCCCTTGAGCGAGCAAAGCGCGTTAGTAATCGGCGCCGGTTCGGTCGGCTTGTTAACCGCGCTACTGCTGCGGGACAAGGGTGTCGGGCATATCGTGATAGCCGAAACCAATCCTTTGCGCCGTTCGCTGGTGGCTGAGCACTGCGATTTCGAGCTACTGGATCCGCTCGCGCAAAAAACCGACGAGCAGGCTTTCGACTGCGTATTCGATGCGGTCGGCGGCGCGGCCACGCGCGCGCAAGCGCTGACCTCGACCCGCTCGGGCGGCGTCATCGTGCATATCGGTTTGATGGATAATGACGGTTCGATGGATGTGCGGGCCATGACCTTGCGCGAAATTACTTTCATTGGCACCTATACCTATACTCCGGTCGATTTGCGCGCGACCCTGAATAAATTGCATAGCGGTGCGCTGGGCAGTCTCGGCTGGCTCGAACAGCGACCGCTGGAGGCGGGCGCCGCTGCGTTTGCCGAACTGTTGCAGGGACAGTGCGCGGCGCCCAAGGTCGTTTTAGGGATCGATCGCCGAACCTGAGCCGGTCTATCGCGGTGACACCGCTCAGCCGCCGGTTTTTACCTTGATCACCGCTTCGTGCCAGTCTGCGAGCAGCAGATTGCGCTGCTGCGACGGCATCTCGGGTTCGAATTCTCGCTCGGCTTGCCAGCGTGCGGCGATATCATCGAGCGAGTCGAACAGACCCACCTGCAGCCCGGCGAGATAGGCGGCGCCAAGTGCGGTGGTTTCGGTTTGTTGCGGTCGTTCGACGGCTATATCGAGGACATCGGCAAGAAACCCGCATAGCCAATTGTTTTGCACCATGCCGCCATCGACCCGCAAGCGAGTCGGTTTGAGGCCGTCGCGGCGCTTGGCTTCGAGCAGGTCGAAAGTTTGATAGCACACCGATTCGAGCGTGGCGCGCACCAGTTCCGCGGCGCCGGTGTCGCGCGTAATGCCGAAGATGGCGCCGCGTGCCGCCGGATCCCAGTGCGGTGCGCCCAGGCCGGTAAAGGCCGGCACCAGATAAACGCCGTTGTTCGACGCCAGCGACTCGGCCAGGGCTTCGGTTTCGGCGGCCGACTCGATAATGCCGATGCCGTCGCGCAACCATTGCACTGCAGCGCCGGCAACGAATATCGAACCCTCGAGGGCGTAGGTCGTCCTGCCGTTCAGCCGGTAGCCGACCGTGGTCAACAATTTGTTGCTGGAAGCCAGCGCCTGTTCGCCGGTATTCAATACCATGAAACAGCCGGTGCCATAGGTACTCTTGATCATGCCGGGTTCGAAACAGGCTTGTCCGATAAGCGCCGCCTGCTGGTCGCCGGCCACCCCGGCAATCGGGATTTCGACATCCAGCAAGGCTTTGTCGGTGCTGCCATAGTCGGCGGCGCAGTCGCGTACTTCGGGCAGCAAGGATTCCGGCAATTCCAGCATCTCGAGTAATTCGCGGTCCCATTGTTGATCGTGGATATTGAACATCATCGTACGCGAGGCGTTGGTGGCATCGGTGGCGTGCAGCCTGCCGCCGGTCAGGCGCCAGATCAGAAAGCAGTCGATGGTGCCGAAGGCGAGTTCGCCCTTTTCGGCGCGGGCGCGGGCGCCGTTGACGTTGTCGAGTATCCAGTTAAGCTTGGTACCGGAAAAATAAGGGTCGAGCAGCAGGCCGGTTTTACCGGTGACCATGGCTTCGAGTCCCTGGTCGCGCAGGATTTCGCAGTAGCCGGCGGTGCGGCGGTCCTGCCAGACGATAGCGTGATAAATCGGCTCGCCGCTGACGCGATCCCAGACCACGGTGGTTTCGCGCTGGTTGGTGATGCCGATTGCCGCGATAGTACGATTCTCTGCCCCGGCTTTTTGCAGGGCTTCGCGCACCACGGTCAGGGTCGTAACCCAGATTTCCTCGGCATTGTGTTCGACCCAGCCATCATTGGGGAAGTGCTGGGCAAATCCCCGCTGCGCGGTGAACTCGGCGCGTCCGTTGGCATCGAATAACATGGCGCGCGAGCTGGTGGTGCCCTGGTCGATACTTAGAATGTACTGGCTCATATTAATTCTCCCGCCCTTTTAGATATAGATTTGACTCAGAGTAAAAATTTTACTCCGAGTCAGTTTTCTCGCTCAGATCGAAGTATTCATCGAAGCGTTTTTTGCCGTCATTGCCGAACAGTATTTCGCAGGCTTCGAGCAACCCGGCCGATTGCCGCAGCACCGGACGGGAAACCAGTAATTCGATTTTGGAACGCCGCCTGAGATAGTCTTCCAGCGTGACAATCATTTCATGCCTGGCGATGTAGTCAATTTCGCAGCGGCGAATCCCGGTATTTTCGATTAAAGGTTCGCACAGCCCGGGATCTTTTTCGATGGCGTCGAGCATTTGCTTGGCGTTGGCGCCGTAGCGCCGCCACAGCCTTTCGCTCAAAAATTCACCGGTATCGTCGGCCGCCAGTTCGTCGAGCCCCAAGCTTTGCGCCCGCGCGTAATAAGCGGCGCGTTCCCGCGCGCCCGGTTCGCCATACCATTTGCCTGCGGGCGTGGCGAGGCGCAGACCGAGCCGCGCTACGCAAGCGCTGATCTCTTCGCCGACATTGATGCAATCGGTCAGCTTACCGCCGAAAATACTAATATGATTGTGTTCGGCGTCCATTTCGATCACATGCTTGCGCGACACTCGCTGGACGTCAATCGAAGCATCCGACTTGCGGCTGGCCAGCGGACGTACGCCGCAACGCTCGGCAATAATATCCTTACGGGTCAAGGGCGTCGGCAGGTCCAAGCGGGCGTTGATATTATTCAGCACAAAATCCCGATCGTCATCTGTTACTTCGACCAGCGGATCGTCGACCAGGGTATCGGTGGTGCCGATGCAAGTCCGGTTTGCCATGGGTATGGCGAAGAACAGGCGTTCGTCATCGGCGAAAAAAGCTAGCACTCGCCGGTGCGGCGAGATTTGCGGCACCAGCAGGTGAATTCCCTTCGACAGCAAATGGTGATGCTCGGTAACGATACCGGTGAGTTCGTTATGACGATCGACGAATGCACCCGAGGAATTGATCAATACCCGGGAGCGGATTCTAAACTGACGACCGCCGACCCGGTCTTCGGCCTGCGTAACCCAGTGCCCGTCCGAGTCCCGCGCCGCTGTTAGCGAGGCGACATAGTTGGCGGCGACACAGCCCTTGTTCATCGCGCTGCGCACAAAGTTGAATACGAAGCGGGCGTCGTTGTCGTGCAGAAACGCGTCCGAGTATTCCACGCCGGCGGTGCTGACTAAAGTGTTTACCATCGGTTCCAGTTTTTTAATCCGGCGCAGAGAGAGCAGGCGCGGTATCCGAGTTTTGGCGCGTCCCAGCAGCCAGTAAAGCCAGGTACTGGCGAGAATTACCAATGGATGAAAACGAAATTGCCGGTTTATGGTCATTAAGAAGCGAATCTCCTTGACCGTAGAAGGAAAGCTGTCGAGCAACTCGTTACGCGAATTGCACAGTCCCGCAACCAGCCCGAACTCGTATCCCTCCATGTACTTGATCCCGCCCCAGACCAGATTCGAGGAGTGTTGACTGGTGAATCCGGCGAAGTCGCGTGCGTCGATTAACGCAACCTTCAACCCGCGTGCCGCCAGCGCCGCCGCCGAGACCGAACCATTGATGCCGCTACCGATGACCAGGGCGTCGAAATCCTCGCTTTCGAGTCGCGCTATATTCTTGTTTCGCAAATCCATGTATTAGCTTGTCGGGTTACGCAATATTCCAGGATTCGATCCCGCTTCAGACTTTCCTGAAAACAAACACGAACCAGCCGATTGCCAGCGCCACGGCGCCCCATAGGGGCGTACCGAAAAAAGCCAGCCAGCCAAGATGGATGAAACCGGTTCCAAGCCAGGATATAAAAAGCCGATCGCCGCGCGTGGTATCGATGCCGAACACACCGCGTCGCGGATTGCCGCCTGGGCTGTATTTTTCCCACAGGCCCATGGCGACGATCGAAGCGACGATGACGACAAAAAACGCGGCTGTCGGCCAGGTCCACGCCATCCACGATAAATCCATCATGTTATTTCCATTGGCTCAAACACGCCCCAGGGCAAAACCCTTGGCAATATAGTTGCGTACGAAATAAATCACGATCGCGCCGGGTATGATTGTCAGCGAACCGGCGGCGGCCAGCAGCCCGAGTTCGTAACCCGAGGTGCTCGCCGTTCGTGTCATGGTTGCCGCAATCGGCTTGGCGTTTACCGAAGTCAGGGTTTTGGCCAGCAGCAGTTCCACCCAGGAATACATGAAACAGAAAAATGCGGCCACGCCGATACCGGCGGCAATGGTGGGAATAAAAATACGGACGAAAAATCGCCAGAACGAATAGCCGTCGAGATAAGCGGTTTCGTCGAGTTCTTTGGGTATTCCTGACATGAACCCCTCGAGAATCCAAACCGCGAGCGGGATATTGAACAAGCAATGTGCCAGCGCCACCGCGATATGGGTATCGAATAATTCGATTGCCGAGTAAAGCTGGAAAAAAGGTAGTGCAAATACCGCCGGCGGCGCCATCCGATTGGTTAACAGCCAGAAAAACAGGTGTTTGTCACCGAGAAAACGGTAACGTGAAAAAGCATAAGCCGCCGGTAGCGCCACCGCGACCGAAATCACGGTATTGATAACCACATAGATCAGCGAGTTGATATAGCCGTTATACCAGGTCGGATCGGTGAATATCTTGACGTAATTGGCGAGCGTGAATTGTTGCGGAAACAGGGAAAAGCCGCCCAGGATTTCGTTGGTGGTTTTGAAGGACATCGTCAGCAGGCCGTAGATCGGCAACATCAGGAACAAGATGTACAGGGTCGGCAGAATCCATTTTTTATTCATGAATCATTGCGCCTCGTTGCGCATCATAATGGTGTAAAAAGCCCAGCAAATCAGCAGCACCACCAGAAAGTAAATCAATGACATCGCCGCCGCGGGCCCAAGGTCGAACTGCCCGAGCGCGATCTTGACCAGATCGATCGACAGGAAGGTGGTGGTATTTCCGGGACCGCCGCCGGTCAGGACGAAAGGTTCGGTATAAATCATGAAGCTGTCCATGAAACGCAGCAGAATAGCGATGGTCAGCACGCGTTTCATCTTCGGTAACTGGATATAGCGAAACACCGCCCAGGCGCTGGCGCCATCGATACGCGCCGCCTGGTAGTAGGCGTCGGGAATCGAGCACAGGCCGGCGTAACTTAAAAGCACCACTAGCGAAGTCCAGTGCCAGACATCCATCACCACGGTCGTCATCCACGCGGAAACGGGCTGCTGGGTAAAATTGTAGTCAAATCCCATCGAGTTCAGCGTATAACCGAGCAGGCCGATGTCGGGCAGGGCAAAAATATTCCACATCGCGCCGACCACGTTCCACGGAATCAACAATGGCAGCGCCATTAACACCAGGCAAACCGAAACCCACGGGCCCTTGCGCGGCATGGATAAGGCCACCGAGATGCCGAGCGGGACTTCGATCGCCAGAATCATGCCGGTAAACAACAGCTGTCGTAACAAGGCGTCATGGAAGCGCTCGGAGCGCAATACTTGCTCGAACCAGGTTACGCCTTCCCAGAAAAATACGTTATCGCCGAAGGTCTCCTGGAACGAGTAATTAACCACCGTCATCAGCGGAATAAAGGCATTGAACGCGACCAGCAGCAACACCGGTGCGACCAGCCACCAGGCTTTGTTATTAGTCGTTTTACGCATCACCCGTCTCCACCGCCCAGTCATCGCAATACAAACGCAGATTAGCCGGGTCGAAACTGATCGTCGGGCTCTCCGCGGGAATGGCTTGATCTTCGCCGACCAGCATTTTAATTTGGTTGGACTCGTGCCGGACGGTCACTACCTGGTAACGTCCGAGGTCTTCGACCTTTTCGATCGCAACCGGAATGCCGCTGTCGCTGAAACTGACAAATTCGGGTCGAATACCGATCTCGAGTTTGCCGTCTAGAGCGGCGTCGACCGGATAAGCCGAAGCGAGCGGGTTATCCGCAAAAACGGGTTGACCGTTATCAAGACTGCAAGGCAGTACATTCATCCCCGGTGAACCGATGAAGTAGCCGACGAAGGTGTGTTTGGGCCGGCTGAACAATTCCACCGGAGTGCCGACCTGAACCACGCTGCCGTCGTGCATCACAACCACCTGATCGGCAAAAGTCAGCGCTTCGACCTGGTCATGGGTGACATAAATCATGGTGACGCCGATCTGTTGGTGCAGTTCCTTTAACTTGGAGCGCAGCTGCCATTTCAAGTGCGGGTCGATAACCGTGAGCGGTTCGTCGAACAGAATCGCGTTAACGTCTTCGCGTACCAGGCCGCGACCCAGCGATATTTTCTGTTTGCCGTCGGCGGTCAGACCCGCCGCGCGCTGACCCAGGCGATCCGATAAATCCAGCATTTCGGCGATTTTGCCAACTCTTTCGCTGACGCGGGCTTCGGGAACGCCCCGATTGCGCAGCGGAAAAGCCAGATTGTCGAACACGGTCATGGTGTCATACACCACGGGGAACTGGAAAACCTGCGCTATATGGCGTTCGGTGGTTGGCAGCCGAGTGACGTCGTCGCGATCAAATTGGATCGAACCCTCGGAAGGCGTTAATAAACCCGAGATGATATTTAGCAAGGTGGTTTTACCGCAACCGGAAGGGCCCAATAATGCATAAGCGCCACCGTCTTCCCACACCTGGTTGACTTCCTTGAGCGCATATTCCAGCGACTGTCCGGCAGGCTGCGGGTAGGCATGGCGCACACTTTTGAATTCGATTCGAGACATGTCAAACCCCGATATCGATTAGCCGTTCGTCGGCGTCAAAATAGAGGCAGCGCTCGGCATCGAAGAAAAAACTCGCGCGTTGGCCAAATTCGTAGCCGTGTATTCCGTGAGTCTCGCTGACCCAGTTATTGCCTTCGATATTGACGCGAATGATGCTTTCGGAGCCGCTGATTTCGGCGATCTGAACTTCGCCCTCGACTTCGACCTGTCCGGTATTTGGCGACAGGTGATGGGGTCTCAGCCCGATCCGGTACTTTCCGTCGGGCAAGCGGGCAAGTTGCGGCGGAATATTCCAGCTGACGCTGTCGTTTAAATAGGCGCTATCGCCGCGTTTTTCTATCATCGCGATGTTGACCGGAGGGTCCGAAAAAACCTGCGCGCTGGTCAGGTTTTCGGGGTGGCGATAGATAGCCGAGGTCGGTCCAAACTGAATCACGCGACCCTGGCTAAGCGTAGCCGTGTAACCACCCAGCATCAAGGCTTCCAGCGGTTCGCTGGTGGCGTAGACCACGGTCGCTCCACTGTCGGCAAACATGCGCGGCAACTCGTCACGCAACTCTTCGCGTAGCTTGTAGTCGAGGTTGGCGAGCGGCTCGTCGAGTAATACCAGTTCGGCGCCTTTTACCAGCGCTCGCGCCAGCGCGGTGCGCTGCTGCTGCCCGCCCGAAAGTTCGCTGGGTAATCGCTTCAGCATCGGCGTCAACTTCAGCAATTCGGCGAAGCGGCTCACTTTTTCGTCAATCTCGGCTTTGGGCAGACCGGCCACCTTCAGCGGTGAGGCGATATTGTCGTAAACGCTGAAGCTTGGATAGTTGATGAAAGCCTGGTAAACCATCGCGACGCTGCGTCGCTGTACCGGGACACCGGTAACGTCTTCGCCATTGACGCGTAATTCGCCGGTGGTCGGTTTTTCGAGGCCCGCCATTAATCGCATCAGCGTGGTTTTGCCGCTCAGCGTGGTGCCGAGCAGAATATTGAACTGGCCGGTCTGCAGCGATAAATCGGTTTCGTAAATATGCGTTTCCGCGCCTACCCGCAGCGAAACCCGATGCAGTTCGACCGCCATTTATGCGTTACCGACGGCTTGCTCGTCGGTCTCGTCATGCGCGACGATTTCGAGTTTGACCTTGAGCTGTCGGCAAAGCTGTATCGCTTCTTCCGGTATGCCCGCATCGGTTACCAGTATTCCGAGGTTGGACAGATTTCCGATTCGTATAGTCGCGCGGCGCTCGAATTTCAGCGAGTCGGTCACCAGAATTACCGAGCGCGCATGCTCGATAATCGCCCGCGTCACCCGGACTTCTCTGAAGTCGTAATCATATACTTCGCCGTCACTGTCGATGGCCGAGCAACTGATAATGGCATAGTCAACTTTGAAGTTATCGATAAACTCTTCGGCGCTGGGGCCGACAATGCCGCCATCGCTGCGGCGAATTGCACCCCCCGCGATCATGACCTCGATCCCGGGTGCCGGCCACAGCATGCTGGCAACGTTGATATTGTTGGTTATGACCAGCAGGCCCTGGTGTTGGTAAATGTACTCCGCGACGCGTTCCGTCGTCGTTCCAATATTGATAAATAGCGAGGAATTGTCAGGTATTAATTCAGCCGCGCGTTGCGCAATAGCCGACTTCTCTTCGGCCATGAGGATTTTCCGGGCGCCGTAACCAAGGTTTTCTACGCTATCCTTGACTACCGCGCCGCCGTGCACCCGTTGCAGCAATTGCCGCTCGTACAATTGGTTCAGGTCGCGCCTAATGGTTTGCGGCGTGACGTCTAGGTGGTTGGATAACTGATCCACCTGAACCGATCCGTGCTCGCGAATATATTCCAGGATAAGGTGATGACGTCTGCTGATATCAATGTTCATCTCGTTTTCGCAACAGTCAGGCAAACTTCAGCGCCGGACCCCGGTTAAGCCGGGGCCCGGCGAAATCTAGCCTGGGCAGGCCGGTTGGGCGGCCTCTAACTAGCCTGGGCAGGCCGGTTGGGCGGCCTCTAATTTGTCCAGCGTTTTATTAATTCGTCGTAATTGACGGTCTGTCCATTGGGCTTTTCATTAACCTTGGCCTTGGGCGAGCCTGCCTTCTGCAACCAGTAAGAAGCTTCCCTTTCCTCGTTGAGACGCGGCCCGCAACCGCCGTAGGTACCTGCTTTTTCATCGGCAGCCTGCATGCGCGACATGACTAGATCCATTTCACCGGCGAGACGGTCCATGGCTTGTTGCGGGGTAAAAGCCCCCGAGTTGACGTCGCCGATTTGCTGCCACCAGATTTGCGCCAGCTTTGGATAATCGGGCACGTTGATGCCGGTTGGCGACCACAGTACACGATCCGGTGAGCGATAAAACTCGACCAGCCCGCCCAGTTTCGGCGCGCGCTTGGTGAATGACTCGTGATTGATCGAACTGTCGCGGATAAAGGTCAGGCCGACATGACTTTTCTTGACGTCGACGGTTTTCGAAACCACGAATTGGGCGTAGAGCCATGCTGCCTTGCGGCGATCCACCGGGGTTGAATTGAACAAGGTCCAGGAACCCGCGTCCTGGTAGCCGAGTTTCTGACCCTTTACCCAATAGGGTCCGTGCGGTGAAGGGGCCATGCGCCAGAGTGGATTGCCGTCGCCATCGACGGTGTTGTTGCCCGCGCTCTTTGGCGCCACCATGGATGCGGTGAACGCGGTGTACCAGAAAATTTGCTGGGCGACATTACCCTGAGAAAGCGCCGGCAGCGACTGGTAAAAATCATAGCTGGCCGCGCCGGGTGGTGCGTACTTGCGTAACCATTCGTCCCACTTTCGAATTGCGTACACCGCGGCAGGACCGTTGGCTGCGCCGCCCCGAGAGACGGATGCCCCGACCGGATTGCAGCTGCCGGGTTCCATGCGGATACCCCATTCATCGACAGGCACACCGTTTGGCAAGCCCTTGCTGCCGGCGCCGGCCATCGACAACCAGGCATCGGTCATGCGCCAGCCGAGATCGGGCGCGCGCTTGCCGTAATCCATATGGCCGTAAACCCGAACCCCGTCTATTTCCTTGACATGAACCGAAAAGAACTCGGCGATATCCTCGTAGGCCGACCAGTTGACCGGTACCCCGAGATTGTAGCCGTACAGGGTTTTGAATTTCTTTTTCAGGTCGGCGCGATCGAACCAGTCCTTTCTGAACCAGTATAGATTGGCGAATTGTTGATCGGGCAATTGATATAATTTGCCATCGGGTCCGGTGGTAAACGACTTGCCGACGAAATCGTCGACATCCAGCATCGGATTGGTGACGTCCTTGCCTTCGCCCGCCATCCAGTCCGACAGGTTGATGGCCAGTTGCAGGCGCGAATGAGTGCCGATCAAATCCGAGTCGTTAATATAGGCGTCGTACAAATTTCTCTTGGTCTGCATCTGAGTTTGTACCGCCTGTACCACTTCGCCTTCTCCGAGCAACTGGTGGTTGACCTTGATACCGGTAATTTCTTCAAACGCCTTGGTCAGCGTTTTCGATTCGTATTCATGGGTCGGGATCGTTTCGGAAAGTACGTTGATTTCCATTCCCTTAAGCGGTTTGGCCGCATTGATAAACCATTCCATTTCCTTCATCTGATCCGACTTGGATAGCGCCGAAGGCTGGAACTCGTTATTTACCCATTTTTTGGCTTCTGCCATGCCAGCCAGGGCCGATTGCGAACTTAGTGCGGCAAAGGCGGCTAACAGTGCGATCTTCTTCAACATGAGTTGTCCTCCGTAGGTTTTGATTCTTGGTTTTATCGATGAGTTTGGCGAATCTAACCACTTGTTTTCAGTTTGTCAATTAATCGCTTTCGTATTGTTCGAAAAAATTTTCGTTTTAAGGGATAATTTTCGTTTCTAATTGAAACTGATGCCATTTATCTATCCATTCCAGCACTATGCAGGGGCGATTCAAGCCTTTATGATCGCGCTATGCCGGATACGAAAAATCTTTTAATCGTGGCGCACAATCCTTCGCCCAACACGCAATTGCTGGTTGAAGCCACCCTGCGCGGCGCCCGGCACGAGGATATCGGAGGGGTCGCGGTCAAACATATTCCACCCTTGCAGGCAGTACCCGAGGACGTGCTCTGGGCCGATGCGCTCATCCTGGGGACGACCGAGAATTTCGGCTACATGAGTGGCGCGCTGAAAGATTTTTTCGACCGCATTTACTATCCTTGCCTGGAGCAAACCGAGGCAATGCCTTATGCCGCTTATATTCGCGCCGGTCTCGACGGCACCGGTACCCGCATCGCGATCGGCAAGATTACCAGCGGATTGAAATGGAAAGCCGTGCAGGAATCGATGATCCTGCACGGCGAGTACCGCCCCGAATTTGAAGATCGATGCGAAGAACTGGGTATGTTGATGGCGGCCAGCCTTGAAACGGGAATCATCTGATTCAAACCCATTTCCACGCAAGCCTGCGCGGTTTTAGGCTCCGCGGGTCCCGCCGGAGACCTTGCAACAGTGGTGTGTTATAAATTCCGCCCCATATAGTCATCCCCGCGTAAGCGCACTGCTGTCCGGAATAAATTAAGTTGGTGTATTTGAAAGTGTTGCAGTGCCCGGGTTTTACGAATAAAACCATAAGCAACAACTTAATTTCAGGACACTGCAACATGTATACAAATACCCGATTTGGCGAACTTTTGAAAGTCCTTCCTAAAAATACTTTCAAACGCTGCGTTGAACAGCATCGGAGCGATAAACATAACAAGGG
>Ga0209122_1000067_pt1 | contig 39574 bp, 25 predicted proteins | sample OlaalgELextract2_2_FD_187375 | JGI IMG/M metagenome (GOLD analysis project Ga0209122, IMG submission 187375) | Olavius algarvensis symbiont microbial communities from Tuscany, Italy - Type A ELBA extract 2 (SPAdes) (version 2) | ecosystem: Host-associated > Annelida > Digestive system >...
AGATCCGACGATCAAAAAAAGGCGGCATCTTCAGCCCAATTACTTCCAAAGCTTGCTAAAAATAGCCTTTTTTTGGGTTATAATTCCGAAATTAATCAGCCGCCTGAAAGGCAAACCGAATGACTATGCCCGGATACTGGTTGTACAAGATATCTTTTTTGCTGTTCCTGCTAATATTCGGCCGGGCACCCTGTCTGAATGCAGATGATGGACCCACTGTGCCCCGCATTTCCGCCGACCAGCTCAACCAGCGACTGGGCTCGCCCGAAACAGCGATCATAGATGTCCGCAAACCCCGCAACTGGTGGCGTACCAGCAAAAAAATATTAACCGCAAGGCGGGAGGATCCGTCAAAGGTTGATCAATGGGCCCCGAAATATTCCAAAAATCAAACGTTAATTTTTTACTGAACCTGAAAGCGTGAAAGAACGAGCGCCCGGGTGGCGCGGTATTTCAGGCAAAAAGGGTACCATCGCGTGTATGCCCTTCAAGGAGGGTGGCAGGCATGGCTGAAAGGCAAATACCCGGTTGAAGACAAATGAGCTAGTTGTCGCATAAGTTACAGGCGGCCAATTTTATAGCAGCAATTGAATAAATCCCAAATGACAAATCTCAAATTTCAAACAAATCTCAAAACACAATGCACCAAATTCCAAACGTATTTTGAGCAAGGTAATGGAGTAAGGTAGGTTTTTGGAATTTCAAATTTGGATATTATTTGTTGTTTGTCTTTTGGTGCTTGAAATTTTCTTGCATATAAGACTCTGCTATATTTAGCTATCCCGCAGTAATTACCAAAAAGGCGATTGTGACCCATACCTGGAGGCAAGAAAATGTGTGGTCGTTTCGTACAATTCAGTTCCTTGCGGACCTTGGAGGCCAATTTCCCAATCGATGCGATCGCCGGGGACGTTTCGGCAAATTATAATGTCGCCCCGACCCAGGAAGTCTTGGCCATCATCAACCAGAATGGCCGTCGACTGGAAAAGCTTCGCTGGGGCCTGATCCCAAGCTGGGCCAAGAATGCGTCCGGTGCTTCACGGCTGATAAACGCCAGGGCAGAAACAGCCGCCCATAAACCAAGCTTTCGAGCGGCATTCAAGCGTCGACGATGCTTGATAGTGGCCGATGGATACTACGAGTGGCAGGGTGAAAAAGGGAATAAGCAGCCCTATTACTTTACCCTGCCATCGAACCGCCCATTTGCATTCGGCGGACTGTGGGAAACCTGGCAAAGCAAAGCGGCTCCCGGGGATGAACCTGTCTATAAAACCTGCACCATACTGACAACCGCGGCCAGTGAATCCTTGCAGGATATCCACCACCGAATGCCGGTTATTCTAAAACCTGAGGTTTATGAAAACTGGTTGGACCCAATAAACGACGGAACCGATCGGTTGGAAAATATCTTGCAGAATCATCTGGTCCGCAGCATGCAATACTATCCGGTTTCCAAACTAGTCAACCGGGTGCAGCACAACTCCGCCGAAAATATCAGCCCCCTGGCCGAAAAATGAGAAGGCATCACTAGACCTTTTTTAAGAATCAGTGTAACTTCATCCTAATTTTTGTCTCTTAACTCTAGCCCGTTGTCCCCCCCTGTCATTCGACCAGGGTCAAACAAAACCTTAAAACTCAGCATCTCGTCAAAATTACAACAACATGGATAGCCCGCTTTATAACCAACTGAATGGAGCGTTATCCATTTGCGAATATCAGGTAAAATACAGAAATGACAGCTAATGAAAACGATGAAAAATTCAACCATTTATATCACCGTCAACGAAGATGCGCAGACTTGGTAAGCGTCAACTACTGCGTTCCCGGAACTATGTCGCGCTGCAGTGCCGGTTTAATCTGGCAGGAGCAGAAGAAATGCAAATATGCAATTAAATCCACCGTCAGCAATCGGTGCATGCACTATATCGAGTCAATTTACGGTCATTGTGACAGTGTGGATGCTCAAAGAGGATTCAGTCCTGAATAATCGTCAACAAAAAACCCCCCGGAAAGCCATACCGGCCGTTCCGGGGGGTGTTGAAGGTTGCGATCATAGCGGTTCTAATTTTCACTATTCAGCACGGCGAATCAACGACTCAGTGTAACATCTGGCAAATTGCTATGACCAGTTTTGGCATGCGCCCTGCTGTTATTTGGCGACGCCAGCTACACACCCTGTGACTAAAATGCGCGGTGGACAAGACCGCCCATTTAAGGAGAGATAACTATTACTATCACTATATATGGACATTTGTCAAGAAAAAATTCTATATATGGTATTTTTTCAATTATTGCTTCAAAATACAAAATTGATGATTACTTTAGGATTCCGAATCCTGGACGAAGCCAAAGGAATCAAAATGAAAACTAAGGTAAAAATCATTTTCGGGTTGCTGTTGTGGTTGGTGGCGGCCGGCCCGGTGGGTGCCGAAGTAAATTTGACGAAGCTGGTGGATAAAATTCGCCCGGCCGTTGTCACCATTGTCGTCTATGATGTAAATCGCAAGGTAACCAGTATCGGCAGCGGATTTTTCATCGACAAAACCGGCCATGTAATAACAAATTACCATGTTCTCGACGGAAGCTATGCCGCCGACGCCCGCACTTCGGATGGGAAAATATATCCGATCAAGCTGGTGGTGGCCGACAATAAATCGGTCGATCTGGTAAAAGTGCTGGTGGATATTCCCCGCCAAAAAATAAAACCGATAAAATTAAGCAAAAAATTACCAGCCATCGCCGAACAGATCCTGGTGGTCGGCAGCCCGATGGGGCTGGAACAAACCGTCAGTGAAGGCATCGTTTCGTCGATACGTGAGATTCCATCCGTGGGCAACTTCTTTCAAATGTCCGCCCCCATATCCCCGGGTTCAAGCGGCAGTCCCGTAATAGACTTGAGAGGGCGGGTTATCGGTGTGGCCACCTTTCAATTTTTGCGCGGTCAGAACCTAAATTTTGCGGTGGCCGGCGAATCGGTGCTTAAATTAAAACCGACGGGCCCCGCCCTGGCAATATCCCGTTGGACATTTAACAACAGCCTCGAGCAACCAAAGTTAGCGGAAGACCTTTGCCGCCAGGGTTATAGTTTTTCAATAAACGGAGAGGACCAGAAAGCCCTTGAATTTTTCAGGCAGGCCATCGCAAAAGATCCGAAGAATACGATGGCCTGGAACGGTCTGGGATACTGCCATGTCGGGTTGAACAATCCCCAGGCGGCCATCAGAGCTTATCAACAGGCGATTAAAACCGATCCGACCGATGCGTCGTTACACTTCAACCTGGCCAATTATTACATTAAACTGGGACGTCTGCAGGCGGCGATCGATTCTTACCGACAGGTAATATCGCTCAATCCGGCTTTCGAAAAGGCCTATTTCCGGCTGGGAATTATCTACACTCAGCTTGATCGTCTGGATGAGGGAAAAGCGGCCTTTGAGGAAGTGATCAGGCTAAATCCCAAAGCCGCCTCGGCTTATTTCAACATTGGTATTGCCCATACCAAGCTGGGCGACTATCATGAGGCGATCAACGCGAACAAAGCGGTCTTGCGCATCAAACCCGATTTCGCGCCGGCCTACAATAACATGGGGCTGGTATACGGCAAGCTGGGTCAACCGCTTGATGCGGTCAAGGCTTACAAGGAAGCCATTCGGGTTGAACCGGATTATGTTTCAGCGCATTTCAACTTAGGCACCGCCCTGCTGCTAAAGGGCGACAAAACCGGCGCCTTGGATGAGTACAAAATTCTGAAAAAATTAGATAAAGAAGCAGCCGACAATTTATTTAACAAAATTTATTATTAGCCATGGCATCATCGAAAAATTATCAGACCCTGCCCAACAGTTCGGATCATTATTGTTTCGGCTGCAGCCCGGTGAATCCTTCCGGACTTCAGATGAATTTTTCCGCCGATCGGGACACGGTAATCTCCCAGGTAACGATCCCGGACCATCTCTGCGGATGGAGCAATATCGCCCATGGCGGCGTTTTGACAACAATTCTTGATGAAATAATGAGTTGGGCCGCGCTTCACTTTATAAAGCGTATCACCATGACCAAATCCATGAATATGGAGTTCATCAAACCGGTATACATCCGCACTCCGTTGAAAGCGGAAGGCAAAGTATTGGAGATTATGGGTAAACACGAGGCGGTCATGGAAGGCATTCTCTACAACGATAAAGGTGCGGCCTGCGCCAAATCCACCGCCAATTTTGCTATATTCTCACCGAAAATCGCGCAGCGGCTCGGCATCGCCGATGACCACTCGCTACAATTTTTTGCCGATATATTCGGGATAAAATAGCCGCGCCTATCGGGCTAACGTGCCGAATTGCCGCTGCGACTCGCAAATCATTGATAGTCCCGTCATCCAACAAACAGCTATTTTATATTTAAAAAACTAAAGAGCGGCAAAATTTGGCCGAAAATGAATTCACAACCATAATGTAAATTCACCCGGCGGTGTCGCCCTCTTTTCAGCATTAGAAGCCATTTTAGTGCATATATATACACAGCGCTATGCACGCATATCCAGAAAGATTCGAATGGTTGATTTGTGGGGCCATCGCTGAAAGTGCACTTTCTACGGCGCTGTGTATCAGGGGAGGAAAATGAGCAAAACAACGGTATGTGAAAATTGTAAATATTGGAATGAGACCGGCGGTACGGATGACGGATTGGTCGGCGAATGTCGACGCAATTCGCCGACACCCAAAACCCTGGATGGCGCTCCGGATACCATCATCCGCTTCGCGGCCTGGCCCGCAGTCGGTCAAAACCAGTGGTGTGGAGACTACGAGGAACGGCCGATGGAAACCAAGGAAGTACTGGAACGGATGGCGGCCATTGAAAAGCTGGAAGCCGCCCGAAAAGCTAAAAAAGCCTCTTAAGATTCCGGACTGAGAAAGCACAATATTGATGGACACGATTTTTTTGCCACCAAGGATACCCGTATCATAGCTCGTAAAAATTCCAAGCACCAAAATATAAATCCCAAATAAATACCAATGACCGAAATTCAAATTCCAAAACAGATTTAAGCGATAGAAGCCATCAATTAATGGAAATCGAATGTTTCGGTCATTGGAGCTTGGAATTTTGATATTATTTGAAATTTGGGATTTGGGATTTGAATTTTGAGATCTTATTTGCGTTTCAATTCTTTGCAGCGTATTACCGCGGCCCGGTTAGCATCGAATCCAGTTCAAGAATGGTTTCAAGCTGCTCCAGGACCGGATTGGCGGCTACCCCTTCGAGGATGTCGGCCTGACGCTTCATTTTTTCAAATGCGCGGCGGGTAATGCGCTCGGGACCGGCGGCCAGCCGCACGCAAATCTGAAACAGGAAAAAACTCAACAACAGCACGATGCCGATCGTCCACAGGGCATGCAGAAAAAAGTCGAAGGCAAGATAACTGCCCAGCAGAAAATGCTGCACCGTAAGCCAGCCGGTATAGCCTAAAATAGCCAGAGCCGGCAGGTTGAAGAAAATCTGCAGCGGCAAGCCGGACAGCTTGCGCGAGATGCGCTTAATCTCCGACTCCAAGCTGCGGCTCCAGAGCCCGGCGAATTGCTTGCTGAATGTGTCGTCATCCGGCAAGGCATCATCCACCCGGCGTACGGAGCTGTCAAATCCACCCCCGACCAGGCTTTCTGCGATATTCGGCCAGCTGCTCATGGCCGCAAGGCGGTAGGTTCGCAATCCCGCGCCGACTCTCGCATCGTCGCTGCTGTCGGTCATGGCCGATTTGGAGTTTTTGTAATGCCGCCAGGCCGCAACCAGGCCGATTATCTGGCTGACCGGGCGGCCAAACCGCAGCACGGCGGCCATACCGGCACCAAAGAGCAACAAGCGCGCCCAAATGGCGGTCATCCAACCGACAGGACCAATCCAGCGCTGGGCCAGCTTCTGGTAGACCATCAGGCTGACCCCCAGCAGCTGATGCGAATCATCGTTTTTCATGGCAGCCACAGCGTCTAAATAGGATTTTCTTTCGGCATCGCGGAATTGCTCCGCCGCTGCCGCCAGGGGCATACGGTATCTGTCTATTTCAAGGCTGACTTCGTTGAACACAAAATCCCGCAGGCTGCGAGCGTTTTCAAGCCGTCGGTCCACCACATAGCCGGCCCGGTTTATGCTGTCGAAAATCAGCTCCTGCAGCGCTTCATATTGGTCAAAATCGTGTTTGGGACCGGCAGTTTCGTCCCACTGCGGATCTTTCAGATGGCTCCGGGCGGAAATGCAAAGCAGCCGCGCCACCGTCTTTTGCCAGCCGTCCTGAATAAAGGACGAAAAATCCGGCATGATCCGGTTTTTCAATTCCGATTCATCCTGCCGATCGCATTTATTAATGACGACCACCAGGGAGTCCCCGTTGAATCTTTGGATAAAGGGGGCTAAGAAATCGACATGGTCCTTTCTTTTGGGATTCTCGGAATCGAACACACAAATAAGCATGTCGGACCGGCCGATGGCTTCCCTCACCAGGGGAATGTGTTTCTGATAGGCCATGCTGTCGGTATCGGGCGTATCGATGATGAGCACATGCTCCAGCAATGCCGCGGCAGGGCTCGTTTTAACCACCACCGACGCCGGGTCCAGGCTTTCGACCAGTTGGCCGGTATCCTGGCCGTCACCGCTGAATACGATGACCTGCCCGGTCGTAGGCCGTTGATGACCGGCCGGGGACAGATCATCAACGCCGGCCAGGGCATTCAACAGGGTTGACTTTCCCGCACCGCAGGGTCCGACGATGGTCAACACCAGCCGGCGCTCGAAACGCTCGGCGATATTGTCGATCATTTGAATCGCGGATTGGCATTGCTTTGCATGGGGGGCCGCCGGATGCCAGAATGACAGGCCTTCGAGGGCTGATCCCAAACGATTCAGATCATTTTTGAATCCTTCAATTTTAGCGAGCGATTTAAGAGCGCCGAATTGTGGCATTGATGTCATTTCGTTGCACCCTCCCCGGTGCAGGACTGCAATGCGTGGCCGATGTTGGCGATCAATTGATCTGCATCGGCAATCTGCCCGCCTGCACAGCGGATAATTTCACCGGTTATGTTTTTTTCGATCAGATCCTGTACGATCTTGGATTTGTCTTTTAGCCAGGTTTGTAAAATCACCTGCAGCATTTCTTCAATCTGCTGGCGGTCGGCCTTTTTCAGCCCGGTGGTAAAGGGAATGGCAAACAATGCATAAAGGTCCTTGACGCCGAAAAGTCCGGCCAATTTTACCTTTAAACCGGCACCGCCTACCGGATCTCCGGTCGACAGGACATAGGTAACTGCAACCGTAGCCGGCACCACATTGAGAAAGGCCCAGAAGGTCTGGTTGACTTTGCGCCACAATCCCATGTTGTTGCGAAAATCATCGGCCATTATTTTAAGATCTGCTTCCATATCCTGCGAAATTCCCAGAATCGTCTCTTTTTCAGCAAGAACGGACTGTAGTATGGACTTAAAGTCCCTGGAACGCAGCCGTTGCTGTTCAGCCTGCACCGCAGGGTGGGTATCAACCCGAATGGAGAGATTGAGGCCGTCGCCGGAGGGCTCGGTCCGGGGCGTTTTTCCGACTGCAAGATTTTTGCAGGTCCGAATCGTGTCGACGGCCTCAACCATCCGTCGGACCAGCGGATCCTGCGCTGAACTGCTGACCACCAACTGGGGGCTGACCGACTGATTATGGATGCCGGTGACAGCCGTCACCAGGTCCTCATCCACTTTCTGAGCGTATTCCTGGCCGGCGGCGGCAGGCGGTTTTTCCAGGGTCATCTGGTCTTTGGCCCAGCCGGCCGCGCCAAGCAGCATTTTGAGGGGAAATTCAATAACGCTGCCGGTTCGGCGCATAATTTTTATATGGGCCGGATCGGTGTCGGCCCAGATTCGGGCAAACCGCCGCATCAGACGATTTATGGGAAAATTTTTCAGTGCTTCACGTACAGATTGGCTTTGGACGGTCTGGAGGGCATCCAGATACAACCGCAATTCATCCAGGGCAACTTCCGAGCGGCCTCTGATATTTTCGGCCCGTTGAACGACGTCTTTTAAAATGGACGAAAAAAGATCGTACCTGATTCCCGCCGCATCGATGGATTGCAGGGTTGCAATAAAATCCGGTTCATTGGCTGCAACCGGCTTTATCTCCATGAACCGCTCACCGGCGGCCACGTCGTTATCCTCATCGGTGCGGTACACGCCCAGCAGGAATTCATCGGCCGACTTGCCGTAGATGCCTTCGGCAACTGTCCGGGCATGTTCCAGAACCTCCTGTTTTGTATAGCTCGGGTAAACGCGATACACCAGGAAGCATTTTCGTCTGCCGATTCCCGTCAGCATCTGTGCAATAAAGTCGGTATTGTCCCGATTATTATAATTCGAATTGGTGAAAATATAGATTAAGATATCCGAAGCCTCCAATGCCATCCGGGTCACTTCCCGGTTGGTGTAGGAGCCTTTGGCACCGGTATCAAAATCCGGTGTATCGACAATCACCATATTTTTTAAGGCACCGTGATGCGCGACATACAGCGGTGTTCCCGGATGGGTCAATTCCTCTTTATCTTTCAATGGATCGGGGACGTCTTTGAACGGTCTTGCAAGGTCGACCAGGAGTTGACGCTGTCCGGCCCGCCGCGCCGGTATTGAAAAAAGCACCCGGCGGTTCAGGCCGGCCGTCCCGCCGGTCTTCGAAAAATTCTCACCCACCAAAGAATTAAACAGGGTGGATTTACCGGAGGAGCCGCCCCCGCAAATCGCAGCGACTGTTGGGAAGTCAGGCGCCAGTCGGCTCAAAAGCTTGGCATCGACCATGTCACTCCAGAAGCCGACTTCCGCGTCCGCCCCCAGCTTTAAAATATCAGCCAACTGCGGGATATCTTCCCGCAGTTTTCTTAAGGCATCGTATAGCCTTGTGTTCATTTCGCTGTCCAGGCGTTTTTCTAATAGAAAAGTAATAATCGAAGATCAGATCATTTTAGCCTAATATCCACATCGACCCTCGATCTCCGGGCCAATATGTTGATCCCTCTTATGAAACCATGAAATGATTATTGAATAATGAGAATTGACTAATGGTGGAATCGCTGCGCTCGGTCGTTTTAAACAGACAGAATACATTATTCGATGTTCGATGTTGGACGTTCGACGTTCGACGTTGGACGCATCTTAGTTTCTTTTCATTGATCAGACTGTCTTTTTTTGGCCGGAGGCCGCGCTCTTATGAAACTACATTTTAAAGTTAGAGTTGGATCCGTCATGGGTTATTTTGCATTTTGTAGGTTGGGTTGAGCCGGCTCTAAGTTTTGTTGGGTTTCGTTGCACTCAACCCAACCTACATTTTGCCGGTGTTATTACGAAATGCGAAACCCAACATCGACCGATTTCCAAATCGATCCCCAAAAGTTTCTTCTATTTGATCAGACCGGCTGTCCTTTAGCCGGAGGCTGCCGCTCGTGTGAAACTACATTTAAAGCGAACCGCAGAATATCGAATATCGAACCGCAGAATGTCGAATTCATCATGTGTTTGGTATTTGGTAATACACTTCGCACGTCATATCAAGATGATATGCCATTAAACACCAAAATCGAAACACTCTCGTAAAAAGGTCGCTTTTCGACTTTTTACGAGACGGTCAACCTTGAACCTTCAACCTTGAACCTTGAACCTCTGAACCCTAAACCTTGAACCTTGAACCCCTGAACCCTAAACCTTGAACCCCGAACCTCGAACCTTGAACCTCTGAACCCAGAACTCCTGAACCCCAGAATAACCTTTATAACATATTGACATTATTAAAACAAAAATAAATTCTGGCTAAGTTCAAAAAAAGCGGAATAAAATCGTGACTTCCGGGTTCTATGAAGAAGGGAAAAGGCGGGCATGGATTCCCGTGATCTTTTCCAGTATCCAAAGTCTGCGGGGAAGGCTTTGACGAAAATCGCCGCGTTATCAAAATCGTAAAGCTGGCGCATTAATTAAGCTTGGCGGATTGGTTCCGGTTCAGCCGAGTTAGGTGAAAAAATGGACTGCATCGACTTTAAGAACCGGCTAATTGAAATCGATACTCAAGATCAGTCTTGCGTGCAAGAGGCCCAAATCCATATGGCGGCCTGCGCTTCATGTCAGAAGCTTTATAGACTGGACCAATTGGCCGAGGAACGCTTCCAGGAATCATTGGCAATGATTGATCCGCCGGCCGATCTTTATACCAGAATCAAGCTTGACATTCCAGCCAGGCCGATCAAACGGAAAGGATTCGCCGGCCGGTGGCGCAGGCCGGCACCGGCTCTGGCAACCGCTGCTATCATATTCCTCGTATTGTTTAGCTACCCCCCGGGAGGTGAAATTCGCGATATCGATCACATCGGTTCGTTGGCTCTGGCCAACCATCTGGATGATCAACAAGCCATGGTAAATTGAAAAATTACAATGCCTAAGTTGACTAAAATGAGCTAAAATGACTAAAATTAAGGAAACGCTTCGCTCTATCTTTTCTATAAATCGATAGGATACCACAATTTTAGTCCGCCTCGACTCGACTGAGCTCGTCGCAGGCCGGCGGATTGGTCATTTTAAAACAATTAACATCGACAACAAATTGTCGATATGTTGCCGCTAAGCGTCTAAGTATCTTCCGAGACTATGCTCGGGAAAGAGGGCCCCCGAGGGGCAGCAATGGCGAAGGATATAGGTTTCAGGTGTCAGCCCAGCCGCACGCAAACAAACGGCCGGTCAAATCGAATAAACAAACTTTGCCAAAACGGCGAAGTATCACACAAGCACATCCGACGTTTCGTGCTCGTCCTCGTCCTCGAGGCTTTTGAACCCCATTCAGTTTCGAGTACGAGGACGAGAACGACGACGAGCACGATTTAAACACCCTGTTTTGGGTTTAAGTGGGAGAAGTTACATGCAAGGATTTAGCGCCCCGGTTTCCTGACACCCGAAACCTGACACCTGAAACCTTCAGTAACTTACAACATGTTGTCAGTAAAAAGGAGCTTAGGGCCTAGTGCCGACGACCCTCTCAGATTTGGACATCGTTGCGCTCGACTGCCAGACCACGGGCGCCAGCCCCTTGCGGGGTCACATTCTCGAAATGGGATGGCTCCGGACCCGCGCATCGTTCCATAATATAGTCGGCGAGTCCGTTGTCGAGGTTTATCCGATCCGGTTGCCGGCTGAGGCCACCGTCCCCCGGGCAGTGCAGCGCATCACCGGAATCTCGGCCCAAGCCCTGGAATCCGGGCTTTCATCAAAGACGGCCTGGAACCGTCTACTGGCGGCTGCGAATTGCCCTGATCGCGCTTCCTCGCAGGGTGTCTGCCCGGCAGTGATCCATTTCTCGCGCTTTGAGGAGCCTTTCCTGCGCGACCTCCATCGCCGCAACGGCTCCGCCGGCCGCTTTCCTTTTCGGATCATCTGTACCCATGAAATTGCGGTGCGTCTGCTGCCGGATCTGCCGCGCCGGGGCCTGCGGGCCATCGCCGGCTATTACGGCCATTGCATGCCCGAACTCAAGCGCAGCGGCGACCATGCCGTTGCAACCGCGTTTGTCTGGCAAAAAATGGTCCACCTATTAAAATCGACCTGCGGGATCACCCATCTAACCGAGCTGTTCGATTGGCTGGCCGATACCAGGCCGGCCGGCCGCTCAAAAAGGGCCTTTCCGATGAATCCCGAAATCAGGCGGCTATTGCCGGACCGGCCCGGCATTTACCGTATGCTGCGCGCCAATGGCGATTTGCTTTATATTGGCAAAGCCAAATCCCTCAAACAGCGGGTAAACAGCTATTTCCGGCCCAAAGCCCACCACGCCGAGCATACCCTGGAGATGTTGACCCAGGCCCGGGATCTGAAAGTCACGCTGACCGGTTCCGCCCTGGAAGCGGCCATCCTGGAGTCAGATGAAATCAAGCGTCATTCGCCGCCCTATAATATTGCCCTGCGCCGGCGACAGCGCCGGTTGGTTTTTTGCACTAAAGATTTCGCCCGACAAGCCGAGTTTGCCCACCAGGACTACCCGGTGGGACCGCTGCCGGCCGGCAACACAATCGACGCCCTCGCCGGGTTTGATTCGTGGCTCAAAGGCGGAATGCAATTGAACGCAGAAAAGGGCAGGAGCATCGGATATTCCATGCTGGCCCTTGCACCGGAGTATGCACCGGATATGGATTGTATGCAGGCGGGCTTTGAAATTTTCAGGGCCCGCTATGGCAGCCGCCTGGCAAAGCAGGCGCCTTTGCGGTTTTTGACCCGTCTCGGTGCAGAGCTCTGGCGCGAGCGATTGGAAGCGGCGGCATCTTCTGAAATGGTTGAAGATCAGCAGGACGATATTGACGGGGCCGCTGCACAAAAAGAAGAACCCGGCAGCGAGCACGTTTGGTCGCCGGACGCAGTCGCCCGCGCCATTGAAAGGATGGTGCGGCACAGCGCGCATCTAATTCGGCGTACCCGTTGGTTCTGCCTGCTGAGCGAGTCATGCCTGGCCTGGTCATCTGCCCGACAGCCGGCCAAAGATAAAAAACTGGTGGTTTTCGAAAAAGGTGCCGTACTACAACGCGATGATGTGCCGCCCGCTTCAAGAATACCGACACCGCCGGGGTTTGCCAGGTCATTCCAGGCTCGCAAAAACAATATTGATCTTATAACCTATGACCGGCTGCGGGTTGTTACGACTGAGCTTAGAAGGCTGATTTCCGATGGCCGGCAAGTAGAGCTCCGTCTGGGGCCACAGAAAGTCCTGGCGACCAAGGCGTTAGTGAAAGCGCTGCGATGGGTCTAATCCGAATATTGTTGCTGGCAGATACCCATTTGGGCTTTGACTTGGCTTTTCATCCAAGAGTTGAAAGACGCAGGCGGGGCCCTGAATTTTTCGCCAATTTCAAACGCGCCCTCCGGCCGGCCCTGGAAGGGCGGGTGGACTGCGTGGTGCACGGCGGCGACCTGCTATTCCGCAGCAAAGTCCCGGCCAAATTGGTCGGCATGGCCTTCGAACCGCTCAAACAGGTTGCCGATTGCGGGATTCCGGTATATCTGGTCCCCGGTAACCACGAGCGCTCGGCCATTCCCCACCGCCACCTGGGCGACCATCCGCATATCCATATTTTTGATGGCCCGCGGACCTTCCGGCTGCAAAAAGACCAATATACCCTCGCGTTGGCGGGATTTCCATTTGTACGCCACAATGTGCGCCAAAAATTTTTACAATTGATCGATCAAACCGGATTTCCTGGACCCGATGCCGATTTGCATCTGTTGTGTGTCCATCAGGCAGTGGCCGGGGCCACCGTGGGGCCGGTTGGCTACCAATTCCGCCCCGCACCTGATGTCATCGAACCATTCGAGATTCCGGCTGATTTTTCGGCTGTCCTGGCCGGTCACATTCACCGGCATCAGGTCTTGGCCGCAAACCGGCAGGCCAATGGCCCGGCAGTCCCGGTATTTTATCCCGGCTCAATTGATCGCACGTCGTTTGCCGAAAAAAACGAAAATAAGGGCTTTCTGATTTTAGATTTCGATTTGAAAGCAAAGCAAGGGAACCGGTTGAGGCAGTGGCGGTTTCACATGCTCCCCGTGAGGCCTATGATCCAGTTTGACCTGCATGCTTACAGGATGAATAACCGACAACTCCGGTCATGGATTGCTACCCGATTGTCGGCACTGCCGGAAGACAGCATTTTGAAACTAAAAATTCATGGCCGTGTCTCGCAAGATGCCATGAAAGTCTTAAACGCAGCCGCCCTGCGCGCTCAGGCAGCGCCAAGCATGAACATCGATGCCGTGTTTGTCGAGGCCCGTAGATCGCACAGGTTCAACAGATAACCAACCGAATCGCGTGTCTCTGCGCTTCTGATTACTTTTCAGCGGCAGGCAGCAGTTTTAAAGCCGTAATGACATTTTTATCAATTCGTCGTCGATAAGAAACCCGGTCCATCATTTTACGCACCAGATGAATGCCCAGACCACCGATTTTGCGGTCTTCCAGGGCCAATTCCGTGTCCGGCGTCTCCATACCCAAGGGATTAAAGGGAATGCCGTCATCGACCATCGACACTTTCAAACGATCGGCGGACAATTCGACTTTAATGCTGATATCGTGGGTTTCGTCATCCAGGTAGGCATAGGAAATGATGTTCGTCAGCAGTTCGTCGATCACCACATGCATTTTTAACCGGATCGGATCCGGAATGCGGTAATGCTCCGCAAAGGTATCAAAATGCGCTTTGACCCGCGCATTTTCGGTTAGACGATTCTGAATCGTGAGTTCAAGTTTTGGGCCATCCGTTTCTTCCGGGTTTCTGACAAATTGAACAGCCAGCAGCGTGGCATCCTCGGTCCGATCCGCTGTTTCGCTGGAATCATTCATCTCCGAGACCGCAGTGCGCACAAGGTGCCGCACGGATCTATATTTATGCCCGGATAAAATCTCAATTAGGCGTTTTTCGGCATATGCTTGTTCCCCATCGCGCCCGGCCCGGGCCACCCCGTCAGAAAAAAGCAGCAGCATATCGTTTTTGAAAAGGGTGGTTTGGTCTTCCCGGTAAACCATTCCGCGGGCGATGCCGATTTTCGGCCCGTGAATCCGTTCCAGGCGTTCGAGGTCTCCGGTTTCCCGTTTGCGGTAAGCCGGATTGTGCCCTGCATTGGTATATCGCAGGCGCCCGGATTTAACATTCAGAATTCCCATGAAAAGTTTGACCGACATGGCCGCCGGGTTGACGGCGCTGAGTTGGTCATTGACGTGCGTGAGAATGCTGGCAGTTGAGAAATCATCACCCGCTCTGGATTTAATGACGGTTTTCGCAACGGACATGAACAGGGCGGCCTGCAAACCTTTACCGCCCACCTTGCCGAGGCAGAAACAGAATCGATCGTCTCCGATTAAAAAGAAATCATAAAAGTCCCCTTCAAATTCACGGGCCGGCTGCAGCGTGGCGTAAACGTCGAATTCGTCACGGTCCGGGAACGCCGGAAATTCAGATGGCACGATTCGTTTCTGGATCTCGTGGCCGACCGTGAGTTCCTTTGCCATTTTACTGTTAAGGGTCTCAATTTTCAGATTAGCCTCACGCAGTTCTGCGGTTTTTTCTCTCAACGCCAAATGGGTTTTTATGCGGGCCCTGAGGAGGGCGGGAACGATCGGTTTGGCGATGCAGTCCACGGCCCCCGCATCCAGTTTCCGGGACTCGATGTCGGCGGTGATCAAAATCACCGGAATATCCCGCGTTGCTTGATTGGCCTTTAATTGACGGCACAGGTCGGTCGCCTTCTTTTCGGTCTTCATAAATCCCAGCAGTATCAGGTCCGGGGGGGGTATCAGCACGGACAACTTTTAGCGCCTGCTGCCCGCTCTTGACAGCGACAATCTGGTAATCGGGATTAAGCAAATCGACAATCACATCCATGTCGCGTTGCTGATCGCAAACAACCAGGATTATTTTTCGATTATCCATGACCGACCTTTCAACCGCAGTTTGTCTGAATGGTGCATTAACTTTTAGCTTACAACTGGGGTGGTAAAAATGGTTTATTTTTGCTCAATCTTGTACCGCCACCAATTGAATGCAATTTTAGACCATAAATTAACGAAGCCGGTCGTGAGCTTCTGTGTCGAAGGGTCCATTGTAATCGACAGAGCGCAGCGATTCCACAAATCCGAAATCCGCAATCTAAAATCCCAAATTATATCGTAACCCATAGATGCCAATGGATCGTCAGGCTGCCGACTATCCGCCAATAACTATGGATTCGTCTCCAGTTCCCCGGAAATTTGAAATTTTTTCATAAATGCTTTGTCGATATAGTTTTTCAGGGCAAATCCGAGCCTGCCGCCCCAAACCAGGGAATGCCACTGAACGACAGCGGATCCGTCCCCCATGTTAAACGCGAGCAAAACGGCTTTTTGCGGAATAAATGGTGTCAGCGCAGAATCCTTCAAATAACACAGCAGATTGTTAAATAAGATTGGATTTTGCCGCACGGCATAGACACCAACCTTTGCCAGAGGCTCCGGCTCGAAGCTGATGCAGTCCCCACCACCGAAAACCTCCGGGAAAGCCACCGATTGCAGATACTGATTGACCAGCATCCCGCCGTCCGGGCCGACAGGCATCCCACTGTCCTCAAACAACGGCGACGGCTTAACCCCAACCGCCATGAAAACGAAATCGCTGTCCACAGTACTGCCGTCAGACAGGACCACGGCCTTGTCTTTGATACCGGATACCCTGGTGTCTTCAACCACCTGCACGTTGCGGCGTATAAGCGAGTTGAAAACACGCGTTCGAACGTCGGCCTTGAATTGATCAAGCAGACGCGACCCGGCAATCAGTGTAATCCGGCACTGACCGGATTCACTGCGGGCCAGACGCCACAGGTTGCCGGCCACTTCGACACCGGTCGGCCCTCCCCCGACAATCGTTATTTTTAAATCTCTGTTCTTTAAAGCCGCGATGATTTTGCGGCGGGCATCCAACAAATTTTCGATGGGTTTAACCGGGATTACCCGATTGTCGGAAGCACCGGCAGCTTCAACAGGCACAAAACTTCCGGTGTTAACCGACATGACATCGTAGGCAAGCGTACGCCCGGATTGCAGGACGATTTCTTTTTTTGGCGGGTGCATCCTGACGACTTTGTCTTCGATGAATTCCGCGCCCCCGTCCCGGGACATCTTTTCTACGTTAAATCGGATATCCTCCGGGCGGTAAATCCCGGACAGCATTCCCGGACCCATCCCTGAATAGTAGTGAAGTGCACTCGAACTGACAACCGTCACATCATGACCGGCATCTTTAAACTCCTGCAAATTTTTTATTATGGTCAAATGCGCATGACCGGCGCCGACGATAACCAGTTGTTTTCCCATCCTCCCCCCTGTATTTATAGAGTTGCGCCTATCTTCATCAAGTTAATTCCGGCATTAAACTACCACCTCCAGCGGTGGAGCCGAAAAGGTTCTACCGATCTGGTGAGAGGCAACTGATACTTGGGAAAAATACGAAAATCGAATTTCGAAATCCGAAACAAATCTCAAATACAAATGTCCAAATGCTTAAAACGGTCCAGACAAGCCGATAAAAGCCGTGAGTAATATTGCTCAACGCGCTGACCGCTATAATTTGCATTGGATCGGCGTTGTTTTTGTCATTGGAATTTGTGTCATTGGAATTTGTTTCGTGTTTCGTGCTTCGGATTTCGGATTTAAAACATTGTCCAGTGGTTTCAAGGCAGTAGACCGCTATTGATTCATCAGCGCTTCGATCTCTTCCGCCTCCCTGGGTATGTTAGCCGTCAAATCGACCGGCCCGTCTGCCGTGATCAGGATGTCGTTTTCGATCCTGATTCCGATGGCTTCATCCCGGATATAAATTCCGGGCTCACAGGTCAGGACCATACCGGGTTCGAGCGGCCGGTATCTATCGCCGTAATCATGCACATCCAGACCCAGATAGTGTGAAGTGCCATGGGGATAATACTTCTTGTACAGGGGTTCGTCGTCGGATTGTTTTTTCACCAGTTTCGGATCCAGCAGCCCCAAGCCGATGAGCTCCGATTCCATGATCTTGCCGACCGCCTTGTGATAGTCATCGAGGCTGCTGCCCGGAACCAGCAGCTTAATGGCGGCTTTCTGTACGTTTAAGACGGCATTGTAAACCTGTTTTTGCCGTTTCGAGAACTTGCCGCTGACCGGAACGGTCCGGGTAACGTCAGCGGCATAGTTGGCGTATTCAGCCCCAAAATCGATCAGTACAAGATCGCCGGCCCGGCATTGTTTATCATTGTTGATGTAATGCAGGACGCATGAATCTGCCCCGGAAGCAACAATCGTCTCAAAAGCAGGTCCTTTTGACCGGTTTCTGATAAACTCGTGGTGAATTTCGGCCTCGATCTCAAACTCCCAAACCCCCGGTTTAATAAAGCCCAGCAGGCGCTGAAATGTATCGTCCGTAATCTTGCAGGCCTGTTTGATTGGACCCAGCTCGAGTTCTGATTTTACGGCGCGCTGGTCGTGCAGGATTGGAGCCATTCGCCGGTAGCTATGCAGCGGAAAAGATCGGCGACACCAATTAAGAAAACGATCGTCGCGGGTCTCCACCCGGGCATTGGCACGCAGATGTTCGTTGGTATTCAGATAAATATTCTCGGACCGAAGAGCCAACTGCTGAAAGATGCTGCTGAATTCATGATTCCAGCAGATGGTCTTTATACCGGATGCCGCAGCGGCCTCTTCCCGGGTATATTTATGGCCTTCCCACAAAGCGATCTTCTCATTGGTTTCCTTGAGAAACAAGATTTCGCGGTATTTTTCATCTTTCGCATCCGGGCAGATAACCAGGGTGCTCTCCTCCTGGTCGATGCCGCTCAGATAAAATAGATCCGTTTGCTGAATAAAGGGATGGTTGCCGTCGGCGCTGGTCGGCATGAGGTCGTTGGAGTTGAAAACGGCGAGTGAGTTGGATTCGAGCCGCTCGGCAATTCGCTTTCGATTATACACGAAAAGGTCGCTGTCAATCGGTAAGTATCTCATGATGCATTTGGTGATCTTAGAAGTTTGAAAAAATTCAGGTTCTGCGGCCTGGACGGACCCGGAGATTTTAGCAATACTCCAATATATCCTTTATTAAAAATTCGTCAAGCACGCATTTACAGCAGTTGATCTTTAGGTGAGAAGCGGAAGGAACATTCCCCAAAAGTATTAGTGCAGGAAAGATGATTGTACTAGGCGGGCATTATGCCTTTCCAATGCCCCGGGGTCAGGCGACCGTCCCGAGGCGGGTCAGGATTTTGATTCAGAGCGCAGAGCGTCAGATCCCATTATGCGACAACTTACCGTCGCTGCCGGGGCCGGCTGTGCTTTCAGGGTTTTAGAACAGCACCAGTGGATACAATTTGAACACGGCAACAAATTTATCCACCTGTTTAGCATTATCGATATCTATGCCATCTTTACCTTCAATCACCGTTAGTATGGCGGATATGGGGTAACTGTAGCGCAGACCTTTATCTTTTACGAACACGCTGAAAAACTCGGCATTGACCTGAACCAGCTGTGCTCCCCTGATTTCAGCCGAGTTGTCGTAGTTTATTCCGATCACACGACCCTTATATTTATCCAGTAAGGTATGCATCCCGAGGCCTGCTGCCGCACCAACAACCGGCTTGGGACTGACGGCGGCGGGGGGAGCAGCGGGTTTTTGACTTTTGGCAGCCGCACCGGCAGCCAGGGCCTTCGCCTGGGCCGCTTTTTTTCGCTTCAATGCAGCAGCTCTGGCCCGTACCAGTTTTTGCTTCTTCAGAGCTTGCGCTTTGGCCAGGGCCACTTTCTGCTGTTTTAAAGCATTGGCCTTGGTCGCATCCGCCGTCGGTTTATTTTCATTTGGTGTCTGGGCCGTGGGCTTGGGTTCTGCGGCGACCGCGCTCGCAGCCGGCGGTTCGGCGGCGGCTGCGGCAACTTCAGTCGAAAGATCCAGCAAAATAGTTTCACCGGTGGATTTAGGAACTTCCCCGGTTTTAATATCGATAACCGTTGCGTTCTTTGGCGGTAAATCTTTCTCAGGTTCCGTCTGGACCTTGTCAACGGGTTCTGCGGAAGCTGCAGATTTTTCGTTTGTCACCGCGGCCCCGGGTTCTTGTTGAGCGGCTTCGGCTTGAATTTGCTCGACTTTCGCCGCCTCTACCTTCTCTGGATTACCGGTATCATGATCGGCGGCATCTAACTCTTCCACTTCCGGAGAGGGCATAACATCACCGGTGGCAGCTGGGCCACCATCCGCCTGCTGCGCCGCTGGAGAGGTATTTTCAACCACCGGATTCGCGGCAACGGCCGGCTCTTGGATGTTCGGCTGCATAACTGCGGTGGCATCGGCGACGGAGGCTGCCTCAACAGCTTCGGCCGGCGCGGTTTCAGCCGCAATTTCGACGTCGGGGGCTGACGGATCAGTCTCCGGTGCGAGTTCTGAAACCTGCTCATCAACAGGAGCGGAGTCTTTAAGCTCATCTTCAAAGTATAACAACTCTATTTCGGATTCTGCGTCTGCGGCAGGAGTCGGGTCCTGGGCTTCTGCCGTGGCCGGGATATCTGCTGTTGCCTGGGAGTCTGAAGCCGGCTGAGAGACGGGGGATTCGGCGTCCGCGACGGCCACCTCAGACATTTCACCTGCCGGGCGTGATTGCACAGGCGGCAGTGGCGGTGGTGACTCCGGCATGGGTGCCGTCTGGCCGATGACTTTATTCTCGGCCTGGGGCTGTGGTTTACCCTTAACCATCATTGCACCACAGTAGGTGCATGCCCCGGCCGCATTGCTTACAGTATGACTACAGGTAGGACAACTCATGAGTTCGGAATCCATGCAGTTCTACTCCTTAATAAAAATTACAGCCTGGTTTTTTGCGGCAACATTCACCGTGCGCTGCATAAACGCGGTATCCGTTGCCGGCAGAATTAATTATTGTTTAATTATACCATTACTTTAACGATTTGTTAAGGTTGGCAGGATCAATAATTGTGAAACTTAAAATATTTTTTAATATTATCAGTATAATAGCTCAATGAAGAACATTAAGAATTATTATTTCTAATAAATTGCTGCAAAGAAAATTATGGGAGAGTCAATTCGGCCATAATCCTTTTTCAAGTATAGTAAAAAGAAGGATTGATGTCAATTTATAGTGATAAAATTCAATAATATCAATTGATTAAATTATAATCTATCTCTCAATTGACGAAACCCCGACAGTTCGGTAGGCTGCGATCAGGAAAGGGAACTATGCAACGCCACGATATGGAAAAATGAACAAATAGGCACCGCCAGTCAAAACCACGCGCTGCCGGAGATGATTCGGGATGACGACAGACATGCGCTACAAAGCCATTGTATCATCGGATTGGAACGAGTGCCTGGCGCCCTGCAGGCCATTTGACTTCATCTCTTATCAATCACCGGAACTCGAGCCTGAATTAAGGACCATCTTCCGGCAATACACCGGCCATGGGATCACGCTGGGGGAAGCCGTCGAACAGACCCGTAGATTGTTATCGGAGCCCGTATTACCGGAGCAAATGGATGCCTATCTGGATGAAGCATTCATCACATATCCCGGTGTCGCGCGTCTGATTGACTGGTGCCTGAGCAAAGACATCCTGTTTATGATCAATACCACCGGTGTCGTCGGTTATTTCCAGCGGATTTTCGCCAAAAGGCTGCTGCCTCGGGTCCCGGCAATCGCGGCCCACCCGATGGTACGTTTTCCGGCAAGCAGCAGTGACCCGCGCTTCATCTTCGACCTTCTCGAGACGGGCGACAAGGTCAAATATAGCGCAGCGGTCATTCGCTCACTGGAGATACCCCCTGCTAAAATAATATTGATCGGGGACAGCGGAGGAGATGGCCCTCATTTCGGATGGGGTTCGAAGGCCGGTGCCTTTTTAATCGGAAGCATGACCAAAACTACCTTAGCTGACTATTGCCGCCATAAAAATATCAAGATCGATTTACACTTTGGGATGGATTACTCAAAAGAAGATTCCAGGAATCAGCAAAAAGAAATGCAGGTAAATTTTATGGACCTGGCCCCCGCGATCGAAGCGATAGTGAATGGCTAGCCACAAGGCGACCATGCAAACTCATAATTGAGGAATTGAGGAATTGAAAATTGAAGATTGAAGATTTGTTGTATCGCTCTCCGAGGCGTAGGCGCACACCTCTACGAGCCGGAGGCTTCGCTCTTTCGTTTACACTTAAAATCATTGCCTTCTAATAACATTCAATCCGGCTTTAGCATAAATCCTGCGCAGACATGATGCGATTTCAATAAGTAGGCACTAAGTTTTCTCCGAGACGACACTCGGAAAAATGGTCCCTGCGGGCAGCTATAGCGAAGTTCATTGATTGTAGGTTTCAGGTGTCAGGTTTCGGGCGTCAGGGAAAGAGGTGCGAAAACCTGACACCTGAACACTGATCCGCCTACGTCGGAAAACCTTCAGTTTCTTAGAACATGTTGTCAGAAAAACGCCGTAAGGCCCTGAACCCCTCATTTCCTGAATCCCTCAATTCCTAAATCCCTCAATCCCTCAATCCCTCAATCCCTCAATCCCTCAATCCCTGTTTCCCTCAATTCCTGAATCACGTAAGTTTTTCCCCAAAAACTTCCAACGCCTTGCTGCTGATATGTACATCATTGTAATCCAGAAAACGGCCGCTGAATTGCCGGGGGGCATGCAGCGCCAGCCAGGCAATTGCGCGGGCCGGTATTTCCGGCGGCTCCAGTTCTCCCTGTTCTTTGATTTGCCGGTAATAGGCTGCCTGCTCGGCCGGCATGGCTTTAGGCCCTTCCCGCCGGAGATAGGTCTGCATGGGCGTGTCGACAACCCCGGGGCGCACGGATATGGCGGTCAGCCCAGGTTCCTCGGCCGCCAACACCCGGGTTAAATGGTTCAGGGCGGCCTTGCCCGTGCAATAGGCACTGAGGGTTTCCAGGGCCAAATTGGCGGCTCCACTGCTGACATTGACGATGCGTCCTCTGCGAACCCGCAACTGGGAAATCGCGGCCCGGATCAGGTAAAATGGTCCCAATAAATTGACTTCAAGATTGTATCGCCACTGCACGGGATCGCCGTCTGCGATGGATGCGATCGGCTGAACGATTCCGGCATTGTTCACCAGCGCATCGATGCGGCCAAAATGCGCCATTGTCTTCTCAACCACCCGGCAACAGGCATCATAGTCGGAGATGTCCGCCTGGCAGACCAAGGGATCAGCGCCGGCCCGGCCAAGATCTTCGGCCACCCGTTTAAGGTCAGTTTCCGACCTGGCCACCAGCGTCACCCCCGCCCCGGCCTTGACCAGCCAAGCTGCCACGGCAGCGCCCAGCCCGCGTGATGCGCCGGTGATGATGACGACTGGAGTGTTTTTCATATTGGTCAATTTATCCTCACAAATATTTGAGATGACATGTATTGATATGTTGAAGGTTTCGGGTGTCGGGTGTCAGGTGTCAGTGCTTAGCGATCTATTTTCATGACACCTCTAATCTCTTATGAAACTTCAGGGAATGACTAATGAATAATGCATAATGACAAATGATGGAATCGCTTTGCTCAGTCGTTTTAAATAGACAGATTACATTATTCGATGTTCGATGTTTGGCGTTCGATGTTCAACGTTCATTAGTTTCTTTTATTTGATCAGACTGGCCGCTCTTTTGGCCAGAGGCTGCTCTCTTATGAAACTACAATTCAAATGCTGGAGTTGATTCCATCTTAGTCTAGGTTGCCATTGTAGGTTGGGTTGAGCCAACTCCAGGCATTGTTGGGTTTCGTTACACTCAACCCAACCTACATTTTTGCGGCGCTATCACGAAATGCGAAACCCAACAACGACCGATTTCGGAACCGATTCCCAAAAGTTTCTTTTCTGATCAGACCGGCTGTTCTGTAGCCGGAGGCCTTGGCTCGTGTGAAACTACACAAAAAAGAAGGTGTCAGGTGTCAGGTGTCAAGTGTCAGCAAATCCCTGGCGCGAAGGCGGCCAGCAGCAATAGGGCGGGTCTCCGTATCGTTTATTAAGTTGATTAGGTTGATTAGGTTGATTAACCAGTCAACTCAATCAACCAGTCAACTCAATCAACTGTGCGGAAATCGACCTTACGTTAGCTCATGATCTTTGTTTCTTTTCTGATCAGACCGGCTGTCCTTTAGCCGGAGGCCGCGCTCGTGTGAAACTACATTGGAATGTCGAATGACGAATGGTGGAATCGCTCTCCGAGGCGTAAGCGCTATAATTTCTACGAGCCGGAGGCTTCGCTCAGTCGTTTTAAAAATAGACAGAATACATTATGCGGAGTTCGATGTTGGACGTTCGATGTTCGATGTTCTTAGGTTCCTTTTTTTAGAGTTGATTGGACGCTCGCGGACAGCGCTAAAACTCGTATAGGAAATACATGAATACATATATTTCCTTCGAAACCAATGACTAATATCCAATACCCAGGTATCGAATACCCAATACCCAGTACCTGATACCCAATTTCGCTTCAAGCAATTGTAGTATCAGCAAACAAAACAAGGGCGACAATTCAGGATAGAACTATGCAAACCATCCTCGAACTACGCAATATTTCCAAGTCGTTTGACGGCAAAGCGGTCATCAGCGATCTCTCGTTGGCCTTGCCCCAGGGCAGCATCGGCTGCCTTTTAGGAGCCAGCGGATGCGGCAAAACGACTGCGCTGCGCACCATCGCCGGATTTGAAACACCCGACACCGGTCGGATCTTGATCAACGACCGGTTGGTGGCCGATCCGAAGGGCGGCGTGCCACCCGAAAAAAGACGCATCGGCATGGTATTTCAGGATTATGCGCTATTCCCGCATCTGACGGTCAAAGAAAATGTTAATTTCGGGCTGCGACGAGCACCCGGCGCCGAACAAAATCGCAGGATCAGCGAACTGCTCGAAGTTGTGGGCATGTCGGCGTTTCAGGATCAGTATCCGCACGAGTTGTCGGGCGGGCAGCAGCAGCGTATCGCCCTGGCACGCGCGCTGGCGCCGCAGCCGGAGATTCTATTGCTGGATGAACCTTTTTCCAATCTGGATGTGGCCTTGCGGGAGCGTCTGTCTATGGAAGTGCGGGACATCCTGAAACAGTCCGGCACTTCCGCCATCCTGGTAACCCACAATCAGCACGAAGCCTTTGCCATGGCTGACGCGATTGGCGTCATGCACAACGGACAGCTTGAACAATGGGATTCCGCCTACAATCTGTATCACCGGCCGGTCAGCCTGTATGTAGCCAACTTCATCGGCGAAGGCGTGCTGCTGCCCGGCAAGGTACTTGCCGACCGACAGGTAGAAACCGGCCTGGGAACTCTGAGTGGACAATTCAGCTACCCCTGCCGCAACGGCTGCCCGGCGCACATCCTGATCCGCCCCGAGGATGTCGTCCATGACCACGACAGCAAATATAAAGCCAAGGTGCTGAGCAAAAATTTCAGGGGCCCCAATATTCTGTACACCCTTTTATTGCCTTCAAAAGACACAATTCTTTCGCTGGTTCCCAGTCATCACGATCACAAAATCGGAGAGGAAATCGGAATTGTACCGCAGGTTGAAGAAATTATTTTATTCGAGGAACTAAGTACGCCTTTGCATTCCTTTCCATCGTCGGACGACTCGCATATAGTGATGGGTTGAATAATTTTTAAATCCGGGTTCTGATATTTACTCCACCCGTGTAAAAGAAAAAAGGGGTGATGCTGATACAGCACCCCTATTTTTATGTCGATTTAGCCAATGCCTTCTTGCAGGCCCACAATATGTGCTTTATAGTTTTTTATGCTCCGTTTTTTTACGATCAACCAGCATGCGTACCCCTTGGATCAAGGACTGCGACCCGACGGAGTGACACTGCGCAAATTGTGACCTTTTGGTTCGCAATCAAGATAAAAATTAAGGAGACTCGAATGAACACACGACGCAACTTGAATACATTTACAACAATATTGATCTTGACACTCACGGCATTACTCGCCGTTTCAGCGTCTGCCGCTGAAACCTACAAATTGGATCCAGGTCATACCTCGGTAGTCTATCGCGTCAAATATCAAGGCGTGACTTTTGTCTACGGTCGATTTAACGGTCCGACGGGTATGTTTGTATTTGACGAAGCATCACCTTCCAACAGCTCCGTCACAATGCAGGTGGACGCCAACAATATCGACACTGCAGTCGAGAAAAGAGACAATCACCTCAAGAGCCCGGATTTTTTTAATGCCGGGGAGCATCCGCTTGTGACGTTTAAAAGCACGTCGGTCAAGAAAGTAGACAGTGACACCTACCAGGTCAGCGGCAATCTGACCCTGCTCGGCAAATCGCGCATGCTGACCGTGACTGCCAAACACACGGGCGCCGGCAAGGACCCATGGGGCAATTTTCGGCGAGGTTTCGAATCGTCCTTCACCATTAAGCGCAGCGATTTCGGCATGGATTTTATGCTGGGCGGCATCAGCGATGAGGTTGGGATCACGGTCAGCGTTTCAGGTATTCGACAATAATACGACATGAAAAAAAATATAATAACATATCAAACCAGACTATTATGGTTTACGGCAGTTCTTCTATCATCAATATTGATGATGCCGCACAGCGCAAGGGCGGCAGCTGATCGGGGGCAATTGATTGTTTTCGTTCAACCGCAGGTATCCGCAGTCGATAAAGCTTTTGTACAGCACTCGCTGCCGGAGATTCGGCGGTTGGCCGACAAGATGGGCGTCAGTGTACATGTGTTGGATGCACGCAAAGGTGCACCGGCGCAAGTCGCGCTGACCCCCCTGATTGTCTTTCAGAACTACCGCGGACGCTCGGTCTATCAGGGACGCACGACGACGCCCGCGCGCATCCGCAATTTTATGCGCACATCGCGCTTCGTGCCCCAGGGCCAGGAACTCAATCGCCGGGAAAACATCCCGGTCTGGTCCCGGGGCCGCAGCCGGGTGTGGGCGCCATTGAAGGTAGCGCCGGTCAGCGGCGCGCGCCCGGCTGACTACAACCACGAGGCTTTTGTTGCACAAGCGCTAAAGCATGTGGCCGGAGGATTCAGCGAGTTTCGCCTCCAGGAATCAGCCGAGCTAAACCGCGCCGACCGCGGGTTTTACGTAGACTTCAATCCCTGGTTGTCGGGCGACGGCACCCTGTATCTAACGGTTGTGGTTTTTTCCCAGTTCGATTGCAAGGCCCCGGTATTTTCAAAGAAAATTATCGGACCCTGGAAAAATTTCCCGGACCTGTTCAGCCAGGCTTCTGCGGCCGGAGAAGATGCGGTAAAGCAGATAATTGCCGACCCCGCAAGTGGTGACAGCTTTAACCCGGTGCCCACGAACGCACCTCGCAAGACCTGGGAGCAGATCGGCTTTCCCCTGCCGCCGGCGCCCAAGGTGAAGACCGCCGGGGTGGACATCTCGGCCGAGATTCCGCAAAACTGGGTTTTAACGGATTCAGGGCCGGATGACCCGCCCATGATCCTATTCCGGTTTCCGGCCCCGCTGGACAACTACGCCGGTGAAGTAAAATCTGGACGCGGTGAATTTACCTTATCTGACAACCGAATGGTGGGCGGGGCGCGGGGCTATGTGGAGATCGATACCCGCGGCAACATCACCATGGGCGACCCCAGGCTGGATGAAGCTATCACGGGGAGCATGATGCTCTATACTAAAAAGTTTCCCGCAGCCAGATTTGAAATCCAAAAGATTTCCGGCGACGGCAAACCGATTGCCTACGGCCGCCTGTCCCCGGCCTTCGTTGAAGGGGATTTCAGTCTAAAGGGCAAAAGCATCCCCTTGACTTCTCTCACTCAGATCGAGCCGATCATGGGAGAAGACAACCGGCCGCGTCTTTTGATCAACGGTACGTTCAAAATCGATCTGCGCACATTTAATATCGAAGGCGCTGACGGTCCGGCGCCGGCCAGGCACATGCTGCTGTTCGATTTAAATCTAATTTTGAAAGAACGATAGGATCTTGCGGGATTGAAGGCATCCGACACGCGCAAACTGCAATATAGGGTCTTGCTGGTCCTCGTTGCCCTGATCACTTCCTACATCATCTTCGTGCTGTTCCAGGAGCGCTTCAAGGCCTGGAATTCCCGCGTAATTGACCGCTTATTCGAGTTGCGGACGGAGGCCAACCCGCAGGGAAAAACTGCGCCCGATGCCGTAGTGCATGTCGATGCCAATTTATATTTCAGCCGGCCCCAGCATGCACAGATTATTCGCAACCTGGCGGATATGGCTGTATCGGCCCAGCTGATCGATTTCATTTTTACCGACCAAATCAGTGCCGCGGATGATCAGCCCTTAATCGTCGCCACCCGCAACGCCGGCAATGTCTACTACGGCCTGAGTTTCGGCGAGCTGCACCGGAAGGCTGAAGCAGACCCTGCATCTTCCCAAACCGTTGACAGACAATTGCCGGATTCCAGCGGGTGGCCGATCAAACTGGCCGCCGATCCCCGTCACTTTTGGGTCGGCATCAACCCCCGCAGTCCTTTCAAGACGCTGGCCCATGTTTCGGGGGGAACAGGCTTTATCAACCTGCGGCCAGACCCGGACGACATCATCCGGCGCGTGCCCCTGCTCGTCAGCTATCGCGGTGCTGTCTACCCTAGCCTTTCTCTACGGGTGCTCTGCGGCCATCTGAAAGTCCCACCGCATCAGGTTGTCGTGGCCCCCGGCAGATCCATTACCTTAAAAGATGCTCGGCCCCCTGATGGTTCCGGGCCGCACAACATCGTCATTCCCATCGATAGCAGCGGCAGTATGATCCTGGACAACCGTCGATCATGGACCGATATACCCCACTATAGCTACAGCGAAATTTTTCAGGCATCGCAAAATCCGGCCGAAAAGGCAAAATTAAAGCAGGAGTTAGCCGGCAAGATCGCGATATTGTCCGAAAAAGCGGAAGCAGTTTATCAAACCAGATCCGCCGGGCCCCAAAATCGCCTGCCCTCCGGTGTCATTCAGGCTCTGGTTCTGCAAAACATTCTGGACGGGACCTTTTTGCGGGAGATCGGGCAATACGCCGGGGTGTCGATTGAATTCGGGCTGCTGGTGCTGATGCTGCTGATGTCGTTGCGCTTTTCCTCGCCGATGCTGTCCCTGGGCGCAGTTGTCCTCACCGGAGCGTACCTTGGCCTAGCCGCGACGTTCTTTTTATATGGCGGGGTTATTTTCAATTTCGCTCGACCCGTGTTGATTATGTCCACCGCCCTGGCTTTTCTCTTAATCGGCCTGGGGATCGAAAAAGCGCTTTTATTTGCTCGAACGGAACGGGCCCGCAAAATGGCCGAAAGAGAATTGGAAATCGGCCGTCAAATCCAGTCCGGATTTTTTCCGACCGCGCTGCCGGCCCCGCCGGGCTGGGAGCTGTCAACACATTTTCAGGCCGCCCGCCATGTCGCCGGCGATTTCTATGACGTTTTCACCCTGGGTAAAGACAAAAAAATCGGCCTGGTCATTGCCGACGTCTGCGACAAAGGTGTCGGTGCGGCCCTGTTCATGGCCCTGTTCCGTTCATTCATCCGGGTCCTCTCGGGTACGGCGCATAGCGCCGGACATCTGGCAATCAACAATCCCACGACGGACCCGACCGGGATTTTGCAGAAAACCATTCTCTCCATAAACAACTACATCTCGATTACCCACGAAGAGGCCGGCATGTTTGCCACGATCTTTTACGGTATTCTCGATCCGGATGCCGGCACCCTCACCTACATCAACGGCGGCCACGAGCCGCCGATCATAATCGGAGCAAGTGGGATAAAATCCTCCCTCGATCCCACCGGCCCGGCCGTCGGATTGTATCCGGACCTCGAATTCAAAACCCGCACCATGACCCTGGAGCCCGATGATTTGCTCCTGGTCTATACCGACGGCGTGATGGATGCCCGCAATAAAGCCGGGGAAGCATTTGGCAAAAACAGGCTGCAGGACCTATTAGCAAATTCATCTCTGTCGGCCAAAGAACTGATTGCAAAGATCAAAGGCCGACTCAATGATCATATCCAAAATGAAAATCAATTCGATGACATTACGATCATGGCCTTGCGGCGCAAGGGGTAATTGATGTCTCGGAAATTCTACCATTGACTGAATTCATATAGTTGTTGAAGAAACCATCCCTTTGCCGCCACGTGGAATGATGGAATGTTGGAAAAATGGAATAATGGGTTAAAAACGGGGATACGGCAGGCCACGACATAAAGGGATACAGCATCTTGCCAAACTCGGAGTTTTTTAAATCCTCGGTTAATGTTTTTTCGATCAAATGGGACTGGGTTACATTGCCGCTCTCAGGTAGCGTCGTCTTGACATCCGTTCAGATAATGCATAGAAGTTTCTTCAGTACTACAAAATGCTCTGGATCGCCAAACCTCATATGAATCACTCCGAATCCTGATTGGCTAACAACTGACCTTTGACTCTCATCGTTATCAAAAGTTAATCACACAGAAGTAGAATCCGGAATAGCATATACTGATTTTGTTCATTCAGCTTTCAAAAACCACGTTAATATCTACCCGCTAAAACTTCAAACCGCAGAAAGGAGGTTACGTGATGCATCAGGTTGCTTCAGAGATCTTCCGTCGCGGACGGTCTCTCGACCATACCGGGGCGGCGGCACAGCCAATTCCGTTGAAGCCCAGGCGCAGTTTGGCAACCGCCACAATACTTGGGCTTCTGGTCTTGGCAATGGGCTGTGCCCTGACTCAGGCAACCCGGCAATCGCTGACCACATACACCCGGGCCATGGACGAGGTGCAGGAATCCGCGAACTTCTTCCTGACGGATTACGCGAATCTGGTCAAGTTTCGCAAACAACTCGAAGCAGGCGGTGACGAAAAAACGGCCAGGGCTAAGCCGGAATTCCCGTCGGAGTTCATCCTGCCGCAGAATCCGGGCGCACCGACCACCAAAGCTGAAAAGGCGATCCAGGAAAGCCGCGAAGCACTGGAAGTCATTCGCCAGTACAACGACGCACTGGTCGCCCTGGCGGAAGGACGACCCGAAGCCGAAATCAAGGCTCAGATAAATCAGTTCGGCGGTGCGCTGCAAACCCTGGCTTCGATCGGGGGAACGGTAGTGCCCGGTATCGAGCAGTTCTCCGACATTGCGACGAAGATTATTAAACTGGCCCAGGACGCCGACAATCGGGAGCAGTTCAAAAAAGCCGTAAAAGAGGGCCAGAAACCGGTTAACAACATTCTGACCGCTCTCGAAAAGCAGACATCGCCCATTTACAGGGCGAGTGTGCCGCGTGCAAAAAGCCGCCAAGATGTCGCCAAGGATAACATCCGCCTGGTGGGATTCGAGATAAAACCGTTTTTGGCTGATTTCAGCCCGCCGACCGATCCCGGGCTGAGCAATGAAATGGCGGAATTTCGAGCCGAGATCGTGGCGATAGGAACCCGTACGAAGACGATTCCGCCCTTGCCTGACACGTTCCCATTCCAATCCGGCAAGCCGGAGTACGACAACGCCGCTCACGCCAACATGAATATCTTCATGCAAGTGCTGCGCGTAAACGACGCCCTATACACGCAAATCGTCACCAGGCAAAATGCTTATTATAACCTCATGGTAAAATACGTTGCGCTGCTCAGGCAAACGAGGCGCAGTCTGACAATACTGTCAGACAGTCTGGATGCCCCCATCGACATCGAACGTGAGGCCTATCGCCTGATCAATGTCGCTTTCGAACTGAGAGACGCAATTGCTGTATTCAGAAATCCCCCTGTCGCGGCAGGTACGATCTGACGCGATAATAGCAAACCAAAATCATCACAAAAAGCAGGAGCATGAAAATGTCAACCTACCTTGAAGCACGCAACAAACTGGATGACGCCCTCAATTTCATCCATCCCAGCAGCCCTGAGGCCAAAAAAATCAAATCCGCCATACGTGAGCTCGACATCGCCGAGCTCAAAGAAGCGGAGGCTGAATTCGTCGCTGCATCCAGCGGCATGGCCGCAGCCATAGCCGAATTAAAAGCGGTCGTGGCTGCACTAAATCCGAATAGGGCCTCAGATGCCCTGGCCCGGGTCAACGGCGCCCTGGCAGACATCACCCCGCTGGCAGAAAACGCGTCGCGCCTCGTCAAGGGGCAGCCCGCGGCTGGGATCGATAGTGGACAAGGCGGCAGCGGTGTCTCGTCCGCCGGGGCGGAACCGTCAGCCGCCGGCGAGACTTTGTCAACCTCACCCGCCCCCGCAGCCGCGTCTGCGCCGCCGGGTGATCAGCTTCCATCCGGCAAGACACCGGATCAGATGATCGATGACATCCTGGACCGGGAGGGCGGCTTCGTCAATCATCCGGCAGACCGCGGCGGTCCGACAAATTTCGGTGTCACCCAGGCAACTTTGTCCTCATGGCGGGGCCGGGAAGCGTCGATCGACGATGTCAGGTCTCTCACGATCGACGAAGCCCGGGATATTTATCGAAGCCGATATTATGTGGGCCCGCAAATAGACCGACTTCCCAATCTAATTCAGCCCCTGGTTTTCGACATGAGCATCAATCACGGTCCGGGGGCCGCCATCGAAATGTTTCAAAGCGTCTTGAATGAACAGGGCATCCCATGCGGTGTCGATGGCGGTATCGGTGACGAGACGATCGGTTGTGCCCGGACGGCTGTCGATCGGTTCGGTGAAGAACTCATCAACTTTCTCGTTGACAAGCGAATTCAATTCTACCACCAAATCGTCGAAAATAAACCGAGCCAGAGCGTCTTTCTCAAGGGTTGGTTAAGGCGGGCCAACGAGTTCCGGGTTGCTTAACGCAGAGCAAGCCATAGATAATTAGGGGTGAAATCCGCCCAGGTGATAAACCGCAATAATGGAATTTGCGAACCAATAAGGGTAAGGTCTATAATTAATCAGTCTGCCTCTTACGTCGTCTGCCATTTGCTGCATTGCACAAAAAAGTTTTGATCTAGGATATGGAATTGAGGAATATAGGCATTGAGAGATCTTATCAGAAGCTGTTTAATTAGTGGTTGCCCGAAAACGCACCTAACAGATTTGTTGGGTTTCGCCCATTGAAATTAAATCGTGACAAAGGTTTGACTTTAGTAGGTTGGGTTGAGGCACGAAACCCAACATTTCAAATTGGGCTCAACCCAACCTACCTAAAACCAGACTCTTCGCTCAGGCACTAATTAGACTCAAAGCTTGAATTGTGGGCGAACAGCCTTCATTTTCAGGCGAACGCATCATTCAAGCTTTGAGGTCTATTTTCCTAATATTCGCTATTCAACATGAATTGCCGCACGGACTTTGGCAACAACATCATCCGACATTTCAGTCAGGCCGTGGGCCGGACCGCAGTCAGGCCGTGGGCCGGACCGGCATGCTCGGCGGCCAGCTGCAATACCTCTTCTTCAGTTTCGGCGTGAGCCATAAAATCACAGTCCATTCCGACATCTTTGCATTTTAGTACTTTTGCCATTTTGATTCGATATTTTCAGTTTCTTTAAGCACAACCTTATTGTATAATTAAGATATGCTGTTGCCACTATCTACCGGCGGATTTAGAAATTGATCAATCGATTTGTTCTTGCGGCTGTTGTCTTCATTTTACTCCCGATCCATGCGTCGAGCGCCCTGGTCTACAGGGCGTCCGATGGTCTTTTTTTGTACTATCCTGCAGAAGAGAGCCGGATTGCAAGCCGGTTGCTCGAGAAATATCCCGCCATGCGAGATTTTCTTGCAGAACAAGGCTTGCCACTCAGATTTCCCCTGCATGTTATCATCGACAATAAACTGGACCGCCCGGCAGTTGCAGTCAAGACGATTCCACATCGCGAAATACGCATCCCCTTGCGGGCGCCCGGTGTGCTGGAGAACGGCTACCTGCAAGCCGATCCATGGACTTATTACTTTTTTAAAGGGTTGTGTCTGCAGGCCATATACAGCGATCGTTCCGGCATTTACAGCGCCGCTGAAAAAGTTTTTGGACAGTTGATGTCGCCCAATAAAATTCTGCCGGAGTGGATTAAAGCGGGTATTTGTCATTTGCTGTATCGGATATACACCGGCGAACGCCACCAGGATCCTTATAACACCGCTCTGTTTGAGAACATCGCATTACCGGATATGGACGATATCAGTCACCATCCCGAGAAATGGCCCGGACGAAACAGTTATCGTATTTTCGGCATTCCCTTCATTCAATGGATATATCAGCATCATGGTTGGGAGCCTGTTCTGGAATTCATCCGGCTGCACGGCAAGGGTTTGGTGCCGATCGAAATCGAAAAAAAGGCCCGTGAAGTCTACGGGAAATCATACTCGGACCTCTGGGAAATGTTTCGCGCAGAGTTGGATCGCAAAAAGAAGACCGGCGGCGGCCTGACTATCACCGGCTATTGGCCGGAGCCGTTGGTGTACTGGAATATCAGCGGCATATATCCGGGGGTCGTCAGCAGGCGCTCCAGGGGCCGCTATGGATATTTGACCCAAAACGACGGCGTAAGGCTGTCGGAATACAGCAGGCGCGGACGCGTGCGCCTATACGAATATCGCAATACAACGCCCCTGGTGTTCGGTGCCAATCACGTCTGGGACCCGGGCCCGGGCAACGTGGCCGTCGGCCGCCGGGGCCACAAACCCGGTTTGGTTCTGCTGCCGGATCGACAATCTCTCTGGCTGGAACAATTTTACAGAACCCAAAAATCAGATGCCGTCTTCGTGCCGTCTCCGCCGGGGGTTTTGGGGATGTCGGGACCGGTGAAAGCCGACGACGGCCGCATTGCCGTGGCTGCCAATATCGGGGGCAACTGGGATATCTGGGTGTACGACGACCAATGGCACCGCATCACCTCCGCACCGTCGATTGAAATGGACCCCTGGTGGCAAAAGGGTCGTCTGGTTTTTGCTTCCAATGTATCCGGGCGTTTTCAAATCCATGCGGCTGACATGCGCCAGCTTTCCCACTGTCCGACGGCGGCGGTGTTGCCCCGTTTGAATAATTTTTTATGTCTGACATCCAATGGCTGGCAAATCGCTGAGTATGAAGCTGCCGATATCCCGCAAGTCGTATTTTCTTCAGAAGAACCGGCGCCGGTCAATCCCCCCCCGCAGTCCTGGGTCGGAAACGGCCAAACCTTACACACCTTTTAAGAGCCTCTGGCCAAACTATGTCAGGCCGGACGGTTTTATCTCCGCCAACGATTTTCAGATTGGACTGGTGACGGCCGGACATGACGTCACCGGAAGATATCGCGTGGACGCCGGCGCGCGTTATTCGTTCGATCTTGATTACCTTTCCGTGGCGGCCGGTGCCAATGCAGCGGACTTCGGGTTGCGCTTCAACCGCTACGCAATTGACTACACACCTGAAAACGCTCGTACCGTGGACGAGAGACGCAACGAAGTCAGGGTCGCCTGGCAGCCGGGCCTGATACCGGGCCTGGAAGTCGCGGCCAACGGCCGCTGGTATGAGCCGCGAACCGGTTCCCGTGAAAATGGCGACGAATTCTGGGGATCTATGAGCCTGGGACGTGAGATCGGACGCCATCGCGGTTGGGTCAATCTCGATGTTTTCACCAGTGACAGTCAATCGCTCTTCGGCGGCTTCGATCTGTGGTTCGGCGAAAAGATATACACCACCTTTCATCTGTTGGCGGGCAAAACCTGGGGCGACATCAATCCCGGTCACAACACCTTCCGCATCGGCGGCAACCTGACCGAAGGGTACTTCACCCAAAGGCCGACCCGCCTGTTTCCGCTAAGGGGATTTGAAGACAATATCCTGGAAGCCGGGGAGACCTACACCACCGGGGTGGAAGTTTACTGGCCGCTGCTCAATCTCCAGCAGGGCTATAAAACGCTGCCGTTGTTTCTCCATCGTCTGCGGCTGGGCACCTTTGTCGACGTCGGGGCCGCCGACGACTCGATTTCCGTGGACGACACGCTGATCGGAGCCGGATTTGAGTTGGTGACCTCCTTGCAAATCGGCTGGGGCAGGCTGTCGTCATTCCGGGTCGGCCTGGGTTGGCCCGTGGTTCAGCCTGAATACCTGGATGAATCCGGCCCGGTCTTTCTGATTCAGCTGGGCAATCCGCTTTAACCGTCACACTAATTTTTCTTAAAGTTTTTTAGTTAAATTCCGATAAATAGATTGTTGATCAGAAAAAGCAACTTAGCCGGCGAGGGTCACTGACACTGTTTCCTTCGCCGGAAATAGTTTATATCCACAAGATTTCAATTCCAGGCCAAACTTAGGGGAAAGAAATGAGAAAACCATTATTTATCGCTGGTACCGTGTTGATTTGTTTCGGATCCGGTTGGAGATTTTTTACCTTTTTGAAGCACACCAATGCGTCGGCCTGGTTCTCCAGTATGATGTGGGCAATCGGGACTTTGTCTGTCTTTGCCGGAGTCTTGGGAAGCCTTACCGTGCTCAGCATCTTATTGTTTATGGATAACCATTAATTTTCGGCGATTTTCGAATAAACCGGATAAAACCTTGCTTTTTTCATAGGCAGCAATTTCCTGGAAACGGGAATGCGATCTAAATTATGCCCACCCCATCAATCCCTCCTGCCGTTGCAGGGAATCAAATTCCCGCTTTCAATTGAAATACCGAGGTCTGCCATTAATTCTTTGACTGCTTTTTTTCTGAATGCTATACATTTTTATCGATAACTTTCAATTCTAGCGGATTGCCCGCGATATCCTCCGGTTATGCAATTTATGCCCATTGACCCTTAATTCCCCAATCGAAAAGGAGGACCGATTATGAAGACAGGAAAACGATTAGCGCTATTGATCGCACTTTTTCTATTCGCAACGACGAATGCCATGGCAGAATCCGTAACCCTTCGACTGGCTGATCAATTCCCACTGACGCATTTCGCTTCCAAAACAGGCTCCCAGGCGTTTATTAAAAAAGTCGACGAGATGTCGAATAAAACCATTAAAATCAAGCATTTTCCGGCCCAACAGCTGGCCAAGGCCTCCGGGATGCTGGATGCCGTGAAAAACCGGGTGGCCGACATTGCCGTCTGCGGTGTGGTGTATGTGTCGGACCGCATGCCCCTTTCCGGTGCGGCCATGCTGCCCGGCCTGTTCAACGAGGTCACGACCGGCACCCGGGCCTATACCAAGCTGGCCAACAAGGAGCTGTTGGAGGCTGAATTTTTGCGCCATGGCGTGCGGCCGTTGTGGGTGTCGCTGGCGCCCGTCTACCAGCTTCAGTTGACGGCCCAGGAATCGATCACCAGTCTTGACGATATCAAGGGCAAAAAATTGCGCACCGCCGGCGCCATTATGGAACTGACGGCCAAGGCCCTGGGCGCAACCCCGGTAACGATCGGCCCGAGCGATTTTTATCTGTCCCTGCAGCGCGGTACTGTGGACGGCGCGATTTATACGATCCCCGGTTGGCGAGCATACAGCCTGCAGGAAGTGTTGAACAGCTCCACGGTAAACGCCGGCCTGGGCTCTGTGGCTTTTGCCACCCTGATTAACGAAGATGTGTGGCAGGGTCTGTCGCCCGAAACACAGTCCATATTGCGCAAAGCGGGTGAAGCAACCGGGACGGGAGCAGCCGCGATCTTCGACAGGGTGGTCGCTAAATCCAATGAAAAAATGAAAGCCGCCGGGAAAAATGTCTACGCCTTGTCCCCAGCCGTGCTTGAACAGATGAGTGTCAGGCTGGCAACCGTTGAAAAGGTCTGGCTGGATCAGATGAAAAACCGCAACCTGCCCGGTGATAAAATTCTCGAGGCCTTTAAGCGTTATCTCAATGAACAGTGATCATTACCGCGATAAAGGCCTTGGTCGCTTTTTAGCGCTTTTCGAAAAACTTTACATGGCTGTGGCCATGATTTCGATCTTTGTGATGATGCTGTCCATCAGTGCCGATGCGCTGAGCCGCTACCTGTTCGGCAGCCCGATTACGGGGCAGTATGAGTTCACCCAGTATTACCTGCTGGTCATACTCGTGTTTATGGCCCTGCCGCGCACCTATATCATCGGGGGGCATATTCGGCTCAAGTTGTTGGATGAATACCGGCATAAAATCCCTTTCAGCCTGTCTGAAAGGTGCAATGCAGCCCTGGGCGGCATCGCCTTTGGTGCCATTGCCTATGTCTCAGGACTCGAGGCCGTCGATAAGTTTGCCCACCAGGACAAGCTTTTCGGCGCTGTTCAATTTCCCATTTACTGGAGCTATGTCTGGGTGCCGCTTGGCTGCGGCCTGATGGCGCTGCGCTTGATTTATGAGATATTTGCTCCGGAACTAGGCCGGGACGATCAGCAAGAAGGTGAGCTATGAGTCTCACCTTGTTTCTGGTCATCTTGCTGCTGTTTCTGCTGCTGCTGAACAGCATGCCGGTTGGATTTTCCCTGCTGGTTTCAGGGTCTGCCGGCCTGCTGGTCATCGCCGGCCTGCAGACCACCCTCGGAGTCCTCAAATCATCACCCTATGAGCAGGCCGCCAGTTTTTCGCTGTCGACCATTCCCATGTTCATCTTGATGGCCGAATTTCTGACCGCCGGCCGGGTAACGCGGGAACTGTTTGCCGCCTGTCATATGTGGCTGGGCCGGTTGCGGGGCGGACTGTCATTTGCGTCTGTATCCGCCGGTGTTCTTCTGGCCGCAATTTCAGGCTCGAGCAGCGCCTCGGCCGGAACATTAGCCTCGGCCGCCTACCCTGAAATGAAGCGCTATGGTTATGACCAGGCCTTTGCCACCGGGGTGGTCGCCACCGTCGGCACGCTGGCCCTGATGATTCCACCCAGCATCGGGCTGGTATTGTTTGGGATTTTCACCGAAACCTCGGTGAGTCAACTCTTGCTGGCCGGTATCGTACCGGGTCTGATGACCGCTGCCGGCTATGCGGTCACCATATTTGCAATTACCAGAATACGGCCCACAGCTGCACCGGCCGGTGAACAGGTTTACTCTCTCAGGCAGAAGGCCGGCTCATTGATCCCGATCTGGCCCGTGATTGCTCTGATGGTCGTGATGATCGGCTCGATTTATACCGGTGTCATCACACCGACGGAGGCGGGCGCGGTCGGCTCCCTGGTGGCGCTTCTACTGGCGGTCATCAAGCGGCGCATGACCCGGGGTGACTTTATAACCGCGCTGACGAATGCCACCCGCAACAGTGCCATGATCTTTACCATCATCATCGGCGCCATGGTTTTCAGCGTGTTTCTAACGTTGACGGGATCGACCCAGGATCTGATCGCGGCCATTCACACGTCGGGTATGAGCCGCTGGTGGATTTTTCTGGCGTTTATCCTGATGTACTTGATCCTCGGCTTTTTTCTCGACCAGCTGGCGATTCTGATTCTAACTTTGCCGCTGGTTTTTCCGATAATGATGAGCCTTGAATACCATCCGGTATGGCTGGGGATCGTATTTGTCAAAACGGCGGAAATAGGACTCGTGTCGCCGCCCCTGGGATTGAACGTGTTCATCGTGGGCAGCGTCACCAATGTTCCGGTCAGTACCGTATTTCGGGGCATCATGCCGTTTCTCATCGCCGATTTCATTGTGCTGGCCCTGATTATACTATTTCCGGAGGTGGTTTTGTACATTCCGCAGGTTGCTGCGGCAGTGAAATGACAGGAAGTGGTTTCAAGGCATCAAGCCAACATTTGTGCAGCAACTCAGTGATTAAGCCGAATGTATGGTTTTAAAACGGCTCTTATTAAACTAAATTGAAAGCGAACCGCAGAATATCGAATATCGAACCGCAGAATGTCGAAGGGTGGAATCGCTTCGCTCGGTCTTTTTATAAAATAGACAGAATACATTACTTCGACATTCGACATTCATTATTCGATATTCGATATTCGCTTTTTCAAAAATTTTTTTTCTTTGATCAGACTGGCCGTTTTTTTGGCCAGAGGGCGCACTCTTATGAAACATCAAATTATTTAAAGGCTGTGGAATGGATTCGATCTTAATTTCTTTATTTTGACAGGATCAACAGGATTATCAGGATTTTTTTCGCCTCCGGCGAGGGGCCTTTCGGCCGAAGGCCGCATTATC
>Ga0209122_1000072_pt1 | contig 37279 bp, 28 predicted proteins | sample OlaalgELextract2_2_FD_187375 | JGI IMG/M metagenome (GOLD analysis project Ga0209122, IMG submission 187375) | Olavius algarvensis symbiont microbial communities from Tuscany, Italy - Type A ELBA extract 2 (SPAdes) (version 2) | ecosystem: Host-associated > Annelida > Digestive system >...
AGTTACCAGGCTCACTGCATCCAGTTTGAATTCTTTCGTATATTTCTTTCTCGTTGTCATCTATCGTTACCTCAGTTAAGTTTCATTATCTCTTAACTGGGTGGTATCAATCTATTGGACCATGTCAAAACCATCATCTGAACTGTGGACTAAAATATCGCCCGACAGGTCGCGCACGACTATCGCCTTAAGTCTGAAATCACTCGCCGCAAGCCGGTAGCGGGAATACCTTTCGCCGAGCAAGGAGTGCAGCTGCGCGGCATCGCGCTTTTCCAGGGCGGCGTTGAATTGCGCTTCGCGGTAGAGCTTGAAGGCAAAGTCTTTTTGGCTTTCGTAAAGCCGCTGAATCGCTTCGGCAGTTTCATGTTTGAGCGTCGACTGCAGCATCTCGATCTGCGCCTGGACTACGTGTTGACGATAAACCTGGGTGCTGTAAATCGTCAAGCCATAGGCAACAGCGCCGAGCCATAACAGCGCGAAACCTATAATGAACTTGAAACTATAGATACGTGAAAGCACGGGACTATCCGATTACATAGGAATAATCCTTATCCTTCCTTTCGACGAATCCACCCCAATTCCGAAAAAACCATTTGTAGCCCCAGCTCGACGCTAAATGTGCGGCCTCGATGCTCGTATCTCCCAGGTTGCTATTACAGTAGAAGACCATAGCCTGTTCCCTGGATTTTGCCAGTTTTGACAAGGTCTAGCCTGCGTATCTCACCGATATCATGCGGACTAGCCGTTCGTATGCCGCCAAAACGGGTTAACTGAGGTTTCGATATGACCCTGTTTATTATCAACCCGCCGGCGCGAGTCGATGATTTTAAGCCTCGTTACCGGTTGCCAGGTTCGATCGCGGTTTCCGCATCGCAATGGCGGTGCGTTATAAGAGTTCGCCCCATAATGTCATCCCCGCGTAAGCCTGCGCGGGGATGACTCTATAGGTTGCGAGTTGTTCCGACTCGAAAGTTTGAGTCTTTTTAAAGTCCCGGCGTCACTCTTTAGGTTCCGATTCAATGCTTACTCGGCAATGCCCCGGTTATTCACACCGGCATAGCCGGTGGTTTCGGGCATTAAATGACGATACCCCTGCCAAGGATGCTCTGACTTACTCAGAGTTTCCCTAAGTGATCGTAATCTAAAGATAGATTAAGAATCTAGCAAGACACTCCGGTGCCTTTCAATCCGCAATACCCCCCGGGATTCTTTTCCAGGTATTGCTGATGATAGTCCTCGCATAATAAAACGGTCCGGCCGGCAGCAGCTCCGTGGTAATGGACGCATAATTTGCCTGCTCCAGGCTTTGCTGGTAGCGCCGCAGGCTGTTTTCTGCGGCCTCGCGCTGGCTATCGCCGCTGTAATAAATGCCCGAACGATACTGCGTGCCCTGATCATTGCCTTGACGCATACCCTGCGTCGGGTCGTGCGACTCCCAGAAAACTCTGAGCAGCGCCTCGAAATCGATTTCCTGCGGTCGATACACTACCAACACGACTTCATTATGTCCGGTCATGCCGGTACAGACTTCCTGGTAGCTTGGATTGGGCGTGTGGCCGGCCGTATAACCGACCGCCGTAGTGAACACCCCGGGCAGATTCCAGAACAGGCGCTCGGCGCCCCAGAAACAGCCAAGCCCGAACACCACCTGCTCGCAATCCTCGGGAAAGGGTTCGACCATCGAAGTACCCAGTACCTTGTGTTTTGGGTCGAATTGAACGCTTTCCGCCCGGCCGGGCAGGGCCTGCGCTGCCGCCGGAATTTCGGTTGGTCGGCCAAACATGATCTTTCTCCTGTCAGTTGATCGGGCGACGGACTCAGGCACCGCGCTTCAGATCCAGTTCGAGCCAGGTCGGAGCGTGATCGGATGGTTTTTCCATCGCGCGAATATCATAGTCTACCCCAGCATCGACCACCATCGGCTTCAGTAGTTCCGAAACCATCAGGTGATCGATACGCAGTCCGCGTTTGGGATCGCGCTCGAAACCGCGGCTGCGATAATCGAACCAGCTAAAGCAGTTGTCCTCGTCGGCGTGACAGAGGCGGAAACCGTCATGCAACCCGAGCCCCGTGAGTTGCGTGAACCATTCGCGCTCCTCCGGCAGAAAGCTGGTCTTCCCGGTTCGCAACCAGCGTTTGGTGTTATCCTCGCCAATGCCGATATCCGAGTCCTGCGGTGCAATATTATAATCACCCATAACTACCAGCCTGGCTTGATCCATATCATAACTGCCCAGGAACTCGATCGTATCCCGGTAAAACCGCTGTTTGGCGGGGAATTTAACCGCGTGCTCACGATTCTCCCCTTGCGGAAAGTAACCGTTGAAAACAAAAATCGAACCGTCTTCGAACTCGTATTCACCGCCGATAAAACGTTTTTGCGCAGCGGCGTCGTCTCCAGGGAAACCGTAGCAAGGTTTGACACAGGTCCGACGCGACAGCAGTGCGACCCCGTAATGGGTCTTTTGTCCCATGTAAATGACCTGGTAACCCATTTTGTTGACGGCTTCGAGCGGAAACTCGTGATCCTGTACTTTGGTCTCCTGCAGCCCGATAAATTCCGGCGCATGCTTATCCACCACGCTTTGCAGTTGATGCAGCCGCTGGCGCAGGCTGTTGACGTTAAACGAGACTATCTTCATGGGTTGTTTCATCCTCGAAGTTGAGCAATAGATCGGCCAGGGTCTTTTCACCCAGATAAGTTTCCAAATTCCGCTCCAGTTCTCCCAGCATGGCCGACACTGGCGGGTCGACGCGCAGGCCCGCGCTGCGATCCGGGTCCTTTGCCTGGCGCGCGCAGCGCAGTATATCGAATAGATAGATTTTCCGTAAGCTCGCTCCCGGCAGGTATTGCGGCGGGTCGTCCGCGGATCGCCGGATCAGACCATCGGCCTGCAGCGCATTCAGTATTCTCTGCAGCACGTCCACCGGAACCCGCTGATACGCCGCCAGGTTGCCAAGGCTGGAGCCCCCCGCGAATTGCCGATCGTCGTGGGCACGGGCGATATTGACCATCGCCTGCAGCGCCAGTTGATCGCGCATACGGGTGCTTAAATGGAGATCCAGCTTTTCCCACTTCAAATACTCGGGATGTTGATGGTAAAACGAAATACCGGAACCGATCAAAAGTATGATCCAACTCAGATAGAGCCAGATCATGAATACCAGTAGGATCGCCAGCCCGGAATAGATCGCTGTATAACTACTCGAACCGCCGACAAATGAGGTGAAAACGATACCTAGTGCTTGCCACAACACGCCGGCAACTACCGCCCCGTAAAACGCGGAGCGGAACTGAACCCGGGTATTCGGCACCAGCATATAGACAAAGGTAAAGGCGGCGATCACCAGCACAAATGGCAACAGCTTTCCGCTGACACGCAACAGATTGTTCATATACGGCAGACCGTTCAGAAAATCGACCACGTGGCTGTTGCCGAGTAATGCCGTTATGCCGACGGCGGCAAACACCAGCACGGGGCCAACCACGATAACGCTGAGGTAATTGCCGAAGCGCTGCATCGGCCTGCGATTGTTTTGTAAACGCCAGCTGTGGTTGAACGCGAATTCAATTTTGCGAATTAGGGAAACCGCGGTGTACAACAGCAACAACAGGCCTACGCTACCGAGCACTCCGAGTTTCATATTTTCGACAAAACCGACGATGCGCGCGCTGATTTCCACGTTTTGCTCGCCTATCGGCTGCAGTAACCGCACCAGCGTCGGTTCCAGCTGATCGTGCACGCCAAACCCTTTCAGCACCGAAATACTCACGGCCAGCAACGGCACGATCGATAACATCGTGGTGTAAACCAGGCTCATTGCGTGCAGCGTTATCATGCCGCCCATCAGGTCGCGTCCAATCATCGCTATCAACTGTAAAAAATGCCGCCAGGCCGACCCGGGCACCGGACCGTCGTCAGCATGGTGCTGCCAGATATACCGGTGGATTCGTTTGCGCATCGGGCGGTTTAACCGGTAAAGGCTTTTTTGGAATTCAGATATTCGATTTCGGCCTCGGTACTGTCGCGTCCCAGGGCTTTGTTGCGATGTGGAAAGCGTCCGAATTCCGCCACGATCGCGTGGTGGTGACGGGCGAAACGCAGGTTGGATTCTAGCCCCGGCTGAGCGAAAAGTTTGAGCCCCAGTTCCTGATCCTCGAGGTTTTCGCTGTGCATGAAAGGCATGTAGAGAAATGCCCTCTCTGCGGGGTCGAGCTCCTCGTCGAAACCGTGCTCGATCGCATGACGGGCGACTTCGCGTGACTGCGCTTCGGTGGCGTAACTTTGCGCCGTATCGCGAAACATGTTCAATGGCAACTGATCGAGGACGATAACCAGGGCAAGGCAGCCGGCGGCGCTTGGCATCCAGTGATCGAGCTCACCCCGGCTGGCCCGCTCCCAGGTCTCCAGGTAGGTCTCGCGCAGGAATTGATCGAACTCGGGCGTCGAGTTAAACCAGAGTTTGCGGCGGTCTTCGGCAAACCAGAAATCGATGATGTCCTGTGGCATAAGCACCTCGCTTTCGGTCATGTTAGCAAGCTTTTCGGAGATCATCGACCAACCCGCGCAAGCGCTGCTGCAGCTGCCTGCGGCCCTCGGCGCCGGACTCACGCTCGAGCAGACTCCAGCGACGGTTCTGCACCGCTTTTTCGATCAACAGGCTATCGGGCTCGAACAGGCTATGCGCAACCCGCTGCATGACAAACTTTTGCAGGCTCGCGAAACAGATTTCAAAGCCCCGGTTACCGCTGGCAAAAGCTTCTATTTCCAGCCGTTCGGACTCACTCGGGGTCGCCTGATAATCGGCATAACGCAACAACGCGACCACCTGGGCGGCATCCATGGTTTGCAAAAACTGGGTCATCCAGATTGGCAACTGCTGCTGGATACGCTGCTGCAGCAGTTTAATCTCCGGCCCCAGTTTATCTCCCACCGGTCGTAACACCGCAATCGAATGACTGCCGCTCGACTTACCGGAGGCATAACTGACATGAACCAGTCGGCACTGAACCTGCCGCCAGAAATTCGCGGTTTCCGCATCGAGCGCGAAGCTGGCCCCGAGATAGTCGAACGATTTTTCCCGTGCATATTGCATCGCTCGGGAAACCAACCGGGTGCCAAGACCCTGGCGGCGACAGGCCGCGGCAACCGCGATGCGATGAATACGCAGACCCCGGTAGCGGCCAAACCCCTTCAACCCGGCTTGCGCAGTCAGCATTTGCGCCAGCAGGTGACCCTGTGGCCGCCGCCGGCCGAAAAATATTTCCTCGCAGAGCGCCGTGTCGAATCCGCCTTCGCGGTTTAACAGGACCACGCCGAGCACGAAATCATGCCGGCGCGCCACGATTAGCACTTGATCGGGGTTTTCCATCAGCATGCGCAAATCGGACGGCCGCGTGCGGTAGTGTGCCGAATTCAATAATGCGTAAACCTGCCGCAAAACCGGCCAGGCCGTCGCGCTTCCCGGTTCGCGTAAAACGTCAATATCGCAGTCACCAACGGAGATTTGCGACTCCGCCGCCGGGAGAGCTTCCGGTTTCAGCATCAGCGTTCGGTTGAGCCAGGCCTCGAGTAGATCGTCATGGCACCAGCGCACCGGCCTTTCGAGCTGGTAACTTCTCAGGTCTCCAGCTTCGAGCGTAGCCACAAATCGCAGCATGAAACCCTGACCGGTACCCTCGTAGCCGCCGCTGGTGGTGGCTAAAACCTGCCTCGGATAAAGGCGCGCCAGTTGGTGCAACATCGACAACGGTATGGTTGCGGCTTCGTCGATAATGAGCAAATCGGCCGCGGGGCATTCGCGTAACAATTGATCGGGCGCGACGAAATCGGCCGCGGGCGCCTGTCGTAACAACGCCGCCGCACTCTGACGGGAGTTCGCAGATACCAGGATCTTGAATTGGGACCGCAGCCGGTTTACCAGCAAACCGAGACAGGTGCTTTTACCGCGCCCGCGCGCGGCGCTGATCAGCGCAATCGCGGCGCGTTTTGCACCGATCCATTGCTCGATTTGGCGTAACACTGACGATTGTTCCGCGGTTTGTCCGTTTTCGATTGCCGTCGGCTGCAGCTGTGGCAGCGGCGACGGCGCAGCCGGCATGGAGCCCGGTGTCAGCGAGACCCCGATTGACGCATCTTGCTGCAGGGTCGCGAAAAAATATTCGGCGAAATAAGCTCGCGCCGAGCGCTTGTCATCCTGCCAGCGGGCATAGCGGTCGGCTTGCGTATCCCAGTAGCAGGCAGCGGGCGACAACAGCAGCAGCACTCCGCCCGCCTGCACCAGACCGCCGGCAATACAGAGTACGTCCGGGTTGAATCCATCGAACAGGTCGACCGCCACCAACCGGGTTTCGCTTCCCAGACAGGTTTCCGCCTTGCTGAAGGGTATTGCTTCGGGTAACTGTTCGCGATTCGACAACAGCAGCATCCCCGCCTCCAAGGCCGCTATCTCAGCAAGGCGTTGATCGCACCAGCCGCGGGGCCCCTGTAGTAACAGCAACTGGCGTTGCCGGCTGCGCTGCAGGGCCTCGAACAGTGAAGTCATCCAGCTTTTGATATTGATTGCCGGCACCGGTTTTTTTTGTTAAAAAATGCAGCCCATTATAAGTGAGTCCCAAGCCATGACCAAAGATCAGCAAACCCAGGCCGAAGCAGCGGCATTCCGTTCCCTGGTGGCGCATTTGCAACAGCGCAGCGACGTGCAGAATATCGACTTGATGAACCTTGCGGGATTCTGCCGCAACTGCTTGTCAAAATGGTATTCGGCGGAGGTCAAGAAATTGAACCCGGAATTCGATTACGCGGATGCACAACGTCATATTTATGGCATGACCATCGACGAGTGGAAACGGGATTTTCAAACCGACGCTTCGCAAGAACAGCAACAACGCTTCGAAGAAACCCGGGAGCAGCATGCTAAAATCAGCGGTTACTGACTATTAACCCGGCTACGCGTAGCAGTCCGAAATCCAACTCGCCGCTGCCGACAGCACAGATTGCAGGATGTGAGCGGGATTTCCGGGACGGCTCACGCCAATGCCGTATTCGCGGCCCTGGCGGCTAGCGCAATTCTCGTCTCAGTATCTTGCCGACATTGGTTTTGGGTAGCTCATCCCGGAATTCCACTATCTTCGGAATCTTGTATCCAGTTAGATTCTCGCGGCAATGCGCGATCACCGAGGCTTCATCCAGCGCCGGATCTTTCTTCACGATCACCGCCTTGACCACCTCGCCGCAGGCTTCATCGGGCTCGCCGATAACGCCGACCTCGAGTACGCCGTCATGCCCGGCAATCACGGTTTCAATCTCGTTCGGGAAAACGTTAAAGCCGGAGACCAAAATCATATCCTTGAGCCGATCGACGATGCGGAAGTATCCCTGTTCGTCCATTTGCGCCACGTCGCCTGTTTTTAGCCAACCATCGCTGGATAGCACCTTGGCGGTTTCCTCAGGGCGTTGCCAGTAACCCTTCATGACCTGCGGCCCGCGCACGCAGAGTTCACCGGCCTCCCCCTGCGGCAGTATATTGCCGTCATCATCCTGCACCGAGACCTCGGTCGATGACACCGGCAATCCAATGGCGCCGTTGTATTCACTCAGAGTAAGTGGATTAATGCAGACCGCGGGCGAGGTTTCAGTCAGGCCATAGGCTTCCAGTAAAGGGGTGTCGGTCAATTTCTGCCATCGCTCGGCGACCGGCTGCTGTACCGCCATGCCCCCGCCCAGCGCCAACTTCAATGGTTTGAAATCGATCTGTTCGAAGCCCGGAGTATTCATCAATGCGTTAAACAAGGTATTGACCCCGGTGATCGCGGTAAACCTGAGGCCCGTTAGCTCCTTGACGAAACCCGGCATGTCACGCGGATTGGTTATCAGATAATTGAGCGCGCCGACCTTCATAAAGGTCAGGCAGTTGGCGGTCAGCGAAAAGATATGATAGAGCGGTAACGCGGTGATAATGACTTCTTTGCCGTCCTCGACGACATTCTTGATCCAGGCCGAGGCTTGCTGCATGTTGGCGATCATATTGCCATGGGTCAGCATGGCGCCCTTGGCAACGCCGGTGGTGCCGCCGGTATACTGCAGAAAAGCGAGATCGTCGTGATTACAGGGAACCGGCCGATGCGTTTTTGCCGCACCTTGCGCCAGCGCATTTTTGAAAGTCACGCGCTGCGGCAGATCGAATGCGGGTACCATTTTTTTCACATACTTGACCACCAGATTGACAATCACCGACTTGGGAAATTTCAACAAGTCGCCGATCTGCGTGGTAATCACATGCTGAACCGGGGTTTCTTCGATAATCTCATCCAGGGTATGGCAGAAATTTTCCATCACGATGATGGCCTTGGCGCCCGAATCCGACAGCTGGTGCTTGAGTTCGCGCGAAGTGTACAACGGATTGGTATTGACGACGGTAAATCCTGCGCGCAGGGTCGCGAAAATCGAAATCGGATTTTGCAGCAGGTTGGGCATCATGATCGCAACGCGATCGCCCTTGGCCAGGCCGGGCAGGTTTTGCAGATAACTGGCCAGTTGATCGGTATAGCGATCCATCTCATTGTAAGTTATCGTCGTCCCCAAATTACAGAAACAGGGATTTTCTCCAAAACGCGAGATCGCCTGTTCGAATACATCGGTGACCGACTGATAGCTTTCGAGGTCAATTTCTTCCGGGACCCCGGGCGGATAATTCTTTAACCAGACCTTCTCCATTTGCTCGCCCCCCAACCTGGCAACGGGTTAGTAACAACGAAACGGAATCGGGCCGTCATTATTTTGTTCCTGCCGCCCGCTTCTTTTTGACCGCCGCCTTCTTCTTGGCCGCGGCTTTCTTTTTCACCGCCTTTTTAGCAACCGCCGCTTTTTGCGGCGCGCCATTTCGCGCCACCATCTGCTCGGGCGTGAAATCGTCTACCCTGACAACCCTGGCGGTCGCCGCTCGCGCCTGCAGCAGTATCTCGGCTTCCTCGGCATCGATTTGTCCCGCCGCGCGCAACCTGGCGATCCATTGTACATAATCCTCGAGGCCCGGTTGCGTTAACTGTTCGTGGCGTAACCGCCGTTCTACGGGCTCGGCACGAATTACTTTCTGTAACGCATCTTCGAGACAACCGGTTATATCATCGGGATCATCGTTGATATAAATACCATCTGTCAAACGATCCCGCGCCTCGCCGGGGCGGATTAACAGCGAAGCGACCCGGTGGCTGAGCGAATCATTGGGCTGGCGCAGGCTTAAACCCAACGGAAAAATCGCGTGGCGAACAACCACGCCGAGCCATTTGATCGGAAAGTTACGCAGAATTTCGTCGAGTGCAACCTGTACCTGATGCAGGCAATACTTGGCAGACCATTCGACCAGCGGCAAGTCGCTTCTGGGCTGACCGTCGGCATCGAATTTTTTCAAGACCGCGGAGGCGTAGAACATATATGACAATGCGTCCGCAAATCGACCGGAAAGTTTTTCCTTGCGCTTGAAGGCGCCGCCAAGAATCATCAGCACCAGATCGGCCATGACCGCGAAGGCCGCACTCATCTGACCGAGCCTTTGGTAGTAAGCGCCTATGCGTCCGGGGTATGGCGCCGGTGCCAGGTGACTCGCGCTGATGCCGTATACGAAAGCACGGCAGAAATTGGTTAGAAAATACTCGGCATGCCCGCGCAGGGCCTGGTCAAATGCCGCCTCGGCGGCGCTATGGTCTTGCATCGTCGCCGCGTCCATTTCGCGCACCAGATACGGATGACAGCGTATCGCCCCCTGGCCGAAAATAATCATACTGCGCGTCAGGATGTTGGCGCCCTCGACCGTTATTCCGACGGGGATGGTCTGGTAGGCGCGGGCGATATAATTCGACGGTCCCATGCAGATGCCGCGGCCGCCGTGCACGTCCATCGCGTCGTTAAGAACCTGGCGCATTTGTTCGGTGTTAAAACATTTGAGAATTGCGGTAATCACCGACGGCTTTTCCCCGGCATCGAGCCCGCTCAAGGTCAGCAGGCGCCCCGCATCCATCATATAGGTATGCCCGCCGATCCGCGCCAGGGCTTCTTCAACGCCTTCAAATTTCCCGATCGATGTATTGAACTGCTTGCGCACATGGGCATAGGCGCCGGTAGTGCGGGCGCTGGCTTTACCGGCAGCGACACCCACCGCGGGCAGGGATATGCCGCGTCCTACCGAAAGCGATTCGACCAGCATACGCCAGCCCTTGCCGATATTCTGCTGCCCGCCGATGATGAATTCCATCGGGATGAATACATCCTTGCCGCTATTGGGGCCGTTCTGGAAGGCGGAGTTCAACGGAAAATGCCGTTTGCCGATTTCGACTCCCGGCGTGTCGACCGGGATCAGCGCGCAAGTGATTCCGAGTTCTTCCTCGCCACCGAGCAAGGCCTCCGGATCGAATACCTTAAACGCCAGGCCCAGTACCGTCGCCACCGGACCGAGCGTGATATAACGTTTTTCCCAATTGAGGCGCAAACCCAACAGTTTTTCACCCTGATACTCACCCATGCAGACGACACCCGTATCCGGAATCGCACCGGCGTCGGAGCCGGCAGACGGACCGGTGAGGGCAAAACAGGGAATCTCGGAACCGGCGGCCAGCCGCGGTAGATAGTGGTCTTTCTGCGCTTCGGTGCCGTAGTGCAGTAGTAGTTCGGCCGGGCCCAGCGAGTTAGGCACCATCACCGTGACTCCCGCCGAGATGCTGCGCGCCGCGATCTTGGTAACGACGCAGGAGTGTCCATGTGCGCTAAACTCCAGCCCGCCGTAGCGCCGCGGGATTATCATGCCGAAAAAGCCGTGCTGTTTGAGAAACGCCCAGACTTCGGGCGGTAAATCCATGCGGTTGTGGGTAATATCCCAGTCGTCGAGCATCGAACACAGCTGCTCCACCGGTCCATCGACAAAAGCCCGTTCTTCCGCACTGAGTTCAGGCAGCTGATAACCCTGCAACAGATTCCAGTCGGGATTGCCGCGAAACAGTTCCGCCTCCCACCACACGCTACCGGCCTCGATCGCCGCGCGTTCGGTTTCGGACATCGGCGGAAGAACCTTGCGAATGCGCCACAGTAGCGGACGCGACAACCATTGCAGGCGCAGTTGCGGTAACCCGAGCAACAGCGCGGGTAGCAGGAAACCGAGCCAGAAAAGCAGCCCCCAGAACAGGCTGAAGCCCCCGCCAAGCGTGAAAATCAAAAGAAATAACGCGGTGAACAATGCCAGGCTGCGGAACGGAATTTGATGCCGCGCGATCGCGTAAACCAAAACCAACAGGGCAGTTAACAGGAGCAGGACATTCATCGGACTATTTCACTATTATCGAATCTTGCAAGCGAATGGCTAACATTATAATAAATTGACTGCGCCAGCAATATATAGTTTCAAATTGAAACTGTTCTTTGGCACTGGGTCGCGGCAGCCAATCGCCAAGCCAAAAGCTTAAGTTTTTTGCTAATTCGGCCGATGACACCTATGTAAAACTCTGCCAGGACTCGGCTGATTCGGTCCCGGCTTTTCATATGGACCAAATAAGCGATTAAATGCCCGAAGCCAAAATTTTAGTTGTCGATGACACCAATGCCAACCTGGTAGCGCTGCAAGTATTGCTGAAGCCGATCGAGGTGGACATCGTCACCGCCAGCTCGGGCGAGCAAGCGCTGCAGGCCGCGCAGGAAAATGAAGATCACATCGCGCTGATACTGCTCGACGTGCAAATGCCGGAGATGGATGGTTTCGAAGTCGCCCGGCTCCTGCACGAAAACGAAAAAACTCGTTCACTACCGATTATTTTCATCACCGCCAACCAGGACGAGGCGCATATCGAGGAAGCTTATCTGGCAGGCGCGGTCGACTACATTCAGAAACCGATCCGCAAAACCGCGCTGTTATCCAAGGTGAGCGTTTTCCTCGATCTGTGGTCGCTGCGCTTCGGCCTGGAGCAGGAAATCGAGCATCGCCGTGCGGCCGAGCATCGCGTCGAACACCTGGCAACGCATGATCCGTTGACCAATTTACCCAACCGCCGCGGTCTCTACGAAGAATTGAATGAGTTGATATACCGCTCGCGACGCTACCGCTATTCCAGCGCGGTAATTTACGTCGACCTGGATGGCTTCAAAAACGTCAACGATCATTTCGCGCACGAGGCCGGCGACCGACTATTGATCCAGGTTGCCGCCAACTTCAAAAAAATCGTACGTCAAACCGATTCGGTGGCGCGCATCGGGGGTGATGAATTCATTGTTTTGATTACCGACATCAACCGCGAAACAACACTGATCACTAAAATCGAAAGCCTGCTGCGCGAAGCTTCCCGGCCAATCGAATTCAACGGACATCGAGTTTCGGTCAGCGCCAGCATTGGCGTCGCGCTTTTCCCCGAGCACGGCGATAATGTCGAAACGCTGTTGCACCACGCGGATCAGGCCATGTATCAAGCCAAGAACCACGGTAAAAACACCTTTCGCTTTTTTACCGAGGATATTAACGAAAAAGCGCATCGTCAGCGTGAACTCCAGGACAATTTGCGGCGCGCGCTTCCCAACGACGAATTCACGGTTTTTTATCAACCCATCGTCGATGGCAAAACCGGACGGCTAGTCTCGGTCGAAGCCTTGCTGCGCTGGTACAGCGCAGAACTCGGTCAAGTCTTCCCCGACGAATTTATTCCCGCCGCGGAAAGCGCCGGATTGATACCGGAACTGGGTTGCTGGGTACTGAAGAAGGCCGTGGAGACCGGGGCCCAATGGAATCGGCAGTTTGCTATCCGCCTGCGCATCGCGGTCAATGCCTCGACCATTCAATTTCGCAACGACCTGCTGTTCGAAACGATTAAGGAACAAATCGAAACCCATGACTGGAGTCCGGAGTTGCTCGAAGTGGAAATTACCGAAGGCCTCTTGCTGGACGACTCATCGGAGGTAAACACCTATATCGAGGAAATAAGCAATTGCGGGGTAAGGCTGTCGGTGGACGACTTCGGCACCGGTTTTTCGGCACTCAGTTACCTGAAAAATTACCCGGTTAACACGGTAAAGATCGATCGCAGTTTTATCATGGACCTGCCCGGGGACAAGGAAAGCGAAGTCCTGGTGCGCGCAAGGGTATTACTTCGGTAAACCGATGCCGAAGGCTGAATTCGATGCGTATCTCGCCGCGCAACTCGAGCGGTCGGTTATCGCCCAGTATTAGCTCGATCCGAGCAACCGGCCAGTTCATCTCAGCGTTTTTTTACGTCGCGAGGGCGTCGCAGAGACGCTGCGGCGGGATGCACAGCCCGGTGTTCAGTTACACTGCTCGCCGGGACGAAGTTAGCGCACAGGCGCAGTTTACACTAGCTTGAACGGGCTAGCCGTTGCCGGCCGCCGCCAACACCTGGCGCGACAGCAAAAAATCCGCAAACCAATTGGCCAACAATTCGGTATCTGCCGTGGCGCCCTGCATGGAGGCATGCGCTACCGCGGTAACATCCGCCGGCAGCACGCTACCGCCGTAAGCTTCGAGCAGTGCGTTTTCATAGGCCTGGCCGAATTCCGGATGAGCTTGAATGCTGATGATCGAATCGCCGTAACTCAGCCCGGCGTAAGGGCAAAACTCGGAACTCAGGAAAACTTGCGCGTCTGGCGGCAGTTGGACAACCTGGTCTTGATGGAAGGCATATATCCCGGCCTGCCGCGGCTGTTCCTTCATCCACGAATGCCGCTGCTCGACCTGATAACGATGTAAACCGACACCCCAGCCCCGGTCCGACTTAAGCACTTTACCACCCAGCGCTTGAGCGACAATCTGATGGCCGAAGCAAACTCCGATCAGTGGCAGCCCGGCCGCGGCCAGCTCGCGGATAAACGCCTGCAGCGGCGGCATCCAGTCAAGATTATCGTAAACCCCGTGCCTCGACCCGGTAATCAACCATCCCTCGCAATCGTAAATCGAGTGTGCCACTTCCCCGCGAATCACGCTGACGGTTTCGAACTCGAAATCGCGCTGCGCCAGGCCGAGAAAATCCGCAAACATGACTGGATAGGGATCGAAACGAGCCGTCATCCTGTCACGCAGCAGCCCGGTTTCGAGAATTCCAATTTTCATAAGTTTTTACTCTGCAACAAGCGCGCGCAATATAGCATCGGCGCTTAAAAAGCTGATAGCTATCGACAGCCGGATTAGATTAATGTGATCATATTCTACCGGCCATCCCGAATCGCGGCAAATGTTGGCGTTGGTGATATCGCGTTTTTTGTGATTAAATATTTTACTCACCCACCCGTGGAAACGGCTCCATGAAATCAACCGATTCAGCGGAATTAAAACTACTGATGTTCGACAAGTCGGACGACCAGAAAACCCACCAATGGGTTTATCAACTGCTGCGCAACAATCTGTTATGCGGACGGATTAAGCCCGGCAAACCGCTGACGATTCGGGGTCTCGCGGAAATCCTTCACGTCAGTCCGATGCCGGTGCGAGAAGCCCTACACCGACTGGCTTGTGAAGCCGCCGTCGAGGTCAAGAACAATCGCCGGGTCATCGTTCCCTTGATGACGGCGGAAAAATTCGGCGAGCTTTGCGAGTTGCGCATCCTGCTCGAGACTCATGCGGCTGAAGGTGCATTACCTTATATAAATGAAGGCGATATCGAAATTCTAGAGCAACTGGACCGGAAAATCGACGCGGCGGTCGAGGCTAACGATGCCGACCAGATCGGTCTTTGCAATCAGGCATTTCATCGCCATTTGTATAGCGCCAATCCATTCCAGATTTCGGTTCCGCTGATCGAAAGCCTGTGGCTGCAGCTGGGACCCTTCTCGCGAATCGCCATCGCGAAACTGGAAAAAGTCTACCTGGTCGATCGGCATGTCGAAGCACTGGCCGCGTTGAAAAAGAAAAACCGATTCGGCCTGCGGCGCGCCATCGAAGCCGATATCCGCGATGGCATCGCCTCGATAAAAACCGTCGAGGGAATTCACGACTATTTTGAAGGTGTCGCTTGATGGCAGCTTTTCGATTGTATTTAGTGATCACTTTCAGTCATGAAAACAGCGCTCACAGACAAATCGACACCTGGAAGCGGGGTGAATCCGTGATCACAAAATTACATGTCAGATGATCTAAACCGGGCCGATGACCGACAACAACAGCCAATCACTCGGCGCTGAAATCGAGCAATTTTTAGGCGCGAATCCCAAGCTCAAACAGGTCGAAATCCTGGCTACGGACCTGTGCGGTCATTTCTTTGGCAAGCGCTACCCGACTACTAAGCTAAGCGCTTTTGCGCGGGAGGGCCTTACCATGCCGGCCAGCATGTTCGTGCTGAACACGCTGGGCGAGCCGCTGGAGGGGATTCGCTACGGCATCGACGACGGTGATCCCGATGTCCACTTCCATCTGATTCCGGGTAGCCTGTGCCTGAACAACTGGGGCAATAAACCACGCGCTCAGATGCTGGCATCTACCTGTGAAGACGACAGCCCGGCCTACTTCGAGCCACGTTACGTACTGCAGCAGGTAGTCGACAACTTCGCCGCCCGGGATTGGCATCCCGTGGTTGCCTTCGAGCTCGAATTTTATCTGTTCGACGCCAGGCGCGACGCCGGCGGCATACTGCAATTAGTGGATAATCCGAAAACCGGTCGCAAAGACACGGCCACGGTGCTGTCCAGCGCCCGCGTCGGCGACTTCGAGGAAATCATTGACGATATTATTCACGCCTGCCAACTGCAAAATATCGACACCGGCGCAATTTCTTCGGAGCTCGGACCCGGTCAGTTCGAAATCAATTTCAACCATCACAAGAATGTTCTCAGGGCGGCCGACGAAACCAGCCTGTTTAAGCGAACCGTTATCGAAGTCGCAAAAAAACACGATATGTGCGCCAGCTTTATCGCGAAACCGATGTTAATGCATGCCGGTAACGGCCTGCATATGCACATCAGTATCATCGATCACGAGGGTCGCAACCTATTCGCCGCTGACGACAGAGCGCACCCACGATTGCAGCACGCCATCGGCGGCCTGTTGGCCACGATGCCGGCCGCGATGTCGTTTTGGGCGCCGAGCGTCAATTCCTACAGGCGCTATCTCGGCGGCACCAGTTGCGCACCGGTCAGCCTGACCTGGGGTAACGAAAACCGTACGGTGGCATTTCGCATTCCGCTCGCCAATCAAGGCGCCTGGCGGGTCGAGAACCGGGTACCGGGGGCGGACGCCAATCCTTACCTGGCAATGGCGGCTACGCTGGGAGGCATTTTGTACGGCATCGAAAATAAAATCGATCCGGGCAGCGAAACCACGGTGGCGGTAGCAGGCCGCGATGAAAACCTGCCGCTGAACATGACTGCGGCTCTGGCCGCGACCGGGGCCAGCGATGCCTTGATGCGGATTATGGGGCACGAATTCATCGATTTATACTGTCGTCATCGCGCTGCCGAGACCCTGGCCTTCGAAAACCACATCAGCGCCCGTGAATACGACTGGTATTTATAAATGAACAGTGAAAATTTTACCGATAGCCACTCGATTTTTGCCAATATTTACGGCTACATGGGCAAACCTCTGACACGCGACCCGGCCGCTGCCGATGTTTTCGTCATCGGACTGCCCTACGATCTGGGCACCAGCGGGCGCGCGGGGACGCGCAGCGGGCCCGGCGCAATTCGCAACGCCAGCGCCAACCTGCGTTGGGAAGAAAAACGCTGGCCCTGGGACTTCAATGTTTTCGAGCGGTTACGAGTCGCCGACTACGGCGACCTGGAATTCGCCACCGGCAACCATGACGCCTTATTCGAAGCGGTGGAAACCCATTACGGCAAGCTGCTGGCCGCCGGCAAAACCGTGCTCAGTTTTGGCGGCGATCATTTCGTCACACTGCCGCTGCTGCGCGCACACCACAAACATTTCGGCAAACTGGCGCTGATTCACTTCGACGCGCATACCGATACCTATGAGGAAAAAGCCGCGGTTTATAATCACGGTTGCATGTTTTATCACGCGCCGCGAGAGGGCCTAATCGACGCCGATAAGAGCATTCAGATCGGGATTCGCACCGAGTACAGCGAGAGTCGGCACGAATTTGAAGTGATCAGCGCTGCGGTGGCTAACGATATCCCGTTCGAATCCATCGTCGAACGAATTCGACAACGTGTCGGCGACAGCCCCTGTTATCTGACTTTCGATATCGACTGCCTCGACCCGGCCTATGCCCCCGGCACCGGAACCCCGGTGGCGGGCGGTCTGACCTCGGACCGGGCGCTCAAGATCATCCGCGGTTTGCGGGGCATAAACTTGGTCGGCATGGACCTGGTCGAGGTCGCGCCTTCTTATGATCATGCCGAAATCACTTCGCTGGCCGGCGCCACACTCGGCCTGGAGATGCTCTATCTGCTCGCCTCCGACAGGGAAATTTGACTCAGAGTAAAAACCCAATGAGTTTTTACTCTGAGTCAAATGTATTGCCGAGAACTTAGTCGCAGGCAGGCATTTCACGCGCGAACAGCGGCGCATAAAAATCCTGTTCCGATTCGAGGGATCGCGCCGCCGCATGGCCATCGTATACCGCCGCCGCGACCGTGCCGGGAGCGTTGCAATCACCGATCGCCCGCAGCGTTTTGAAGCGTTCTTCAAGCGGCAACAGCGCCTGATAAAGTTCGTCTTGCGGCGCCCTCGATGTCACCATCACCAGGCTATCGAAGGTCAGCTTTTGTTCGAGCTGTTCGCTATAGACGTTAGCAATCCTGGCTTCGCCGGCGACCAGTTCGACCAGCCGGTGCGAGACGACGAGCTCGATTCCGAGCGACAATACCCGCGCCTGAATCTTGCCCTGTTCCAGCGTATTTTCGGTCCACATCGAGACGCAGGATTGCGGCGTCAGCAGGCAAACCTCGTGACCCTGGTTGCGGCAAAGCTCGGCCAGGGTGCTGCCCATGTAGTAGTGGTCGTCGTCGTAAATCAATACCCGGCCGTGGAGCTTTGCCCCGTTCATAATATCGTCCGGGGTCATTATATTTAACCCTGCAATACCCGCTGGCGGAAATGAGTGCTGGCGGCCGATCCCATCGCGCCGCCAGGACGATCCCGTCGCCACCAGTACATGCGGAATTTCGAGCGCGACGATATCTTCGGCGCTGAGGCGGTTATTCAAGTAAATTTCCACATTGGGTTTTTGCCGCAGCAATTGTTCGCGGTAATCACGTACGCGCGCATAGCTCGACATCCCCGGCAGCGCGCTTTCGCGCGATATTCTGCCGCCCAGCGCTGGCGCAGACTCCGCCAAGGTTACCGCATAACCGCGATTGGCAAGCTGGAGCGCGCATTCGAGACCGGCCGGGCCGGCGCCGACGACCAGCACTGCGTCATCGCTGACGGCGGCGTCGATGCGTTCCGGATGCCAACCCTGTTTCCATTCCTCGCCCTGGGTGGGATTTTGCGTGCAGCGGATCGGCGCCACCAAATTATCATGCGCCACGCAGATGTTGCAGCCGATACATTCGCGAATCTCGTCAATCCGCCCCTCATCGATTTTGCGCGGTAAAAACGGATCGGCAATCGACGGCCGTGCGGCGCCGATCAAATCGAGCACGCCGCGCTTGATCTGCGACAACATCGCATCGGCGGAAGTGAAACGACCGACCCCGACAACCGGCTTGCTGGTCAAGGTTTTGACAAATGCGGTGTAAACTTCCTGGTAACCTTCGTTCGGCTCGAAACGCGCGCTCGATGAGTCATTCACCCAGTCGCTGATATTCACATCCCACAGATCCGGGATCTCGGCCAGCATGGCGACGATGTCGCGTCCATCCGATTCGGCCTGCAAACCGTCCGGCCCCATCAACTCATCGGTGGCGAAGCGAAACGCGACCGCGCAATCGTGGCCAACCGCTTCCTTGACGTCGAGCAGCACTTCCCGGGTGAACCTAACCCGGTTTTCCAGACTACCGCCATACTCATCGCTGCGCCGATTGTACTGGGGCTTGAGAAAATGCTGTAACAGGGTCATGTCGTGTCCGGCATAGACATAAACGATATCGTATCCCGCTTGCCGGGAGCGTTTGGCCGCCTCGACGTGCCAGCGGCGCACATCGGCGATATCACGTTTGTTCATGGCTCGTGCCTGAATCGGGTTTATCCCGTGGACCGGGGCCGCGCTCGGCGCCATCGGCGCAATGCGGCTGTAGAGGTTGGATGCGTGAAAACCGTTGTAACAGAGTTCGATCCCGGCGAGCGCGCCGTGCTCGTGTACCGCATCGGTCATCAGGCGGTGCTGCGGGATATCGCGCTCGTCCCAGAGTCGGCCCTCAAGATAGGGCGCGACATCGGCGCTAGGATGAATCTCGACCTCCTGAGTACAAACGACGCCCCAACCGCCCTCGGCCTTGACTGCGCGGTTCGCGGCCTCGGCCCGCGGGCGCGCATGTCCCAGCACATTACAATGCGGCACTTGATAGAAACGATTCGGCGCCGTAACCGGACCGATTTGTATCGGCTCAAACAGAATATCGTACTTGGAGTCGCGTCCCATTTAACAACCACACTCGTATTCCAAAGTCCCCGGGAGCGGAAATCTTTTTTTCCAGATCCAGGCTGACAAGATATTAATCAGTGACAACAACAGCGGAATATAATCGAATCCGGCTTCCGAGGTACAAAATGCGACCTAGCCAACCGCGGTCACACTACCCTGCTGTTGCATCCGTGCATTGACTTCGCGCAAGCTTCCGCCTGGCGGTGCTTGCGTCAGTGTAACAACCGGCAACAGCTGACGCAGCCGATTATGAAACGAAGCCACGCCCAGTTCCAGGTCGGACAATAAAAGGCCGTCAAACGCCTGCGATCGCATGCCTTCGGCAGCCCACTTGACCAGTCGAATATCTTCTTCACCGACGCCCATGTTGATTTCGCGATTTAGTGCCCGCGCCCGCTGCATCGCGGGGCGATCGTCGGCTAAGGCATAAGTTGCGCCAACCATCACGCTTTGCTGATTGCCGCCTGGATAAATCTGGTAAATTTCGATCTGGTCCGGAAACAGCGTCAACACGAAACCCGGAAACATACCCCAGTATATCCACAGATTCTTATGCGAGTCAGGCAAATAGCTTTTCCGCAGCAACGCAGCGACATAGTCGCGGTTGCGCTGCATCCGGTGCCTACGCTGATCTATAGCGCCACAGGCGCGATTCAAGCCGCCTTCGAGCTGCTGATCGGTATAGCTCGCGCCCACCAGATCAAACAACTCGGGATGACCCACGGGTATGTGGTAACCCTCGTTATCGATGTCGAGCACGGCCTTCCAGTCGAGATCAAACTGATAGCGGTAAGCTTCGTCGAAAGGCTGCATTTCATCGATCCGATATAGACCGATCTCTGCCGCGGCGGCGGCGAACAGTTCGGTAACCGACGGGCCGTCGCCGCCGAAGCGTACGAAAATCATGCCCTGCCATACCTCGCAATCGATTGCCTTGAGGCTAAATTGGTGGCGCTCGAGTTGCGGAAAGCTGTCGGCCCGGGGAATATTTTTCAGTGAGCCATCAAGGTGGTAAGACCAGCCGTGGAACGGGCAGACGAAGGCCTTACCGCAATGCCCCTTGTCATCGGCAACGATCCGCGATGCGCGGTGGCGGCACAGGTTGTGAAACGCGCGCAGCCGGCCCTGCTCGTCCCGCACCACGAGCGCACGTTCGTTGCCTAGGGCAAAACACTGATAGTCGCCGCAAGCCGGGATATCGGATACATGCGCAACAAACATCCAGTTGCACAGAAACAGCTGTTCGATTTCAAGCTGGGTCAATTCATTGTTGTTATAAGTCCAGGCGGGCAATCCCCCGCGGGATCCGGCCTGGCTGCAAATTTCCTTTGTGGGTACAAATTTCATGACTGGAGCGGGCTAACTCAAGCGGCTGGGGACGAGTGTTTTCTCCGTGTATCGACCGCTTCTGTCTCGGCCGACTCAATCTCTTGCAACGCCAGCAAAATTCCCTGCCGCAGCATGGCGACCATATCGTCGATCTGCGCAGGCGTTATCGTCAGCGGCGGCGACATGACGCACATATTGACCAGCGGCCTGACGATCAGTCCCAGCTGCTGGCAGTGTTTGTCGATCAGTTTACCGATTTCGTAATCTTGCGCGAGATCGTTATCGCCAGGCTCAAGCTCGCACTCGACGCAGGCCATCAATCCCTCGCCGCGCACATCGCGCACGATCGGGATATCGCGCAAGCTCTGCATTTGCTGCTGCAGATAAGGCCCGGTTTCCCGCACCTGTTCAAACAGTTTTTCGCGTTGCATGATTTCCAGGTTCTTGATGCCGGCCGCGGCGGCCACCGGATGACCCGAATAGGTGAAGCCATTCGAAAAAACCGCCGAATCGCCGCCGTTAGCCTTGATTTCGGCTACCAGCCGATCCGACACCAGGAAGGCGCCCATCGGAATATAACCCGAGGTCAAACCCTTGGCGGTGGTAATAATGTCCGGCACGATCCCGAACACGTCCTCGGAAGCAAAGCAATGGCCGAGGCGTCCGAAGGCGGTTACCACTTCATCCGATAAATACAACATGTCGTTATTACGGCAAACCTCGAGACAACGCCGATGGTAACCCTCGGGCGGCACGATCACGCCGCCGGAAGCGAGGATCGGTTCGGCCACGAACACCGCGCAGTTATCCGCCCCGACCTCGGCAATCCTGGTTTCGAGATTGGCAACGCATTGATCGAGAAACTCAGCATCCGACATCGCCTCGGGTTTCAATAACGGATGCGGCGCGTCGATATGATGGACTAGATGGGACTCGGTCTCGAGGTTGTTCTTGTCGCGCTCTTTGCCCGAGACACTACCACCGAGATAGGTGCTGCCATGGTAACCCCGCCGTTGTGAAATAATCTGATTCTTGCCCGGCTTGCCGCGCAGATTATTATAGAAATGCACGAAACGCAGCGCCGAGTCGACCGCGGTCGAACCGCCGGTGGTAAAGAATACGTGATTCAGATCTCCCGGCGACTGCGCGGCGAGCAGCGCCGCGAATTCGGAGGCGGGACCGGTGGTCATCGACCAGGGAGACACGTAGGTTAGCGCCATGATCTGGTCATAAACCGCCCTGGCCATTTCCTCCCGGCCGTGCCCGATGTTCACGCACCACATCCCGGCAGGCGCATCGAGCAGACGGTTGCCTTCGCTATCGTAGACATAAACACCCTCGCCCTGGTCCAGCAAAGTGCGCCGATGCCCGCCCAGTTTGACGAAATCGTCCCAGGGATGAATGAATAAGTTATCGCTCTGTTTCAATTCTGCCGCCGTACTCATGCTCAGCTCCTTAAATTAGGGAAGCTCTGAATGAATCAGAGTTTCCTTAGTTCGTGCGAAAAGTGCTGAAATTATAATTATTTTTGTTTTTTTATCAAGTATTTTCAATATTATATGTATTTTTATTGACCATTTACTCAAATAACTGTAGGGTTTGGAAATCTCTGGGACAAGGCCGATATTTTGCCGACGACCGTTACCGCAAAGAATTTCGCAAGTCGTAATCGCAGACAGCAAAGCGAGTTCCGCAAGCGCCAGTTGATCGATGCCACTATCGAGTGCATCGACAAGCTCGGGATATCGCAAACCACGCTGGCGAAAATTGCGACCCGAGCCGGGCTCTCTCAAGGTAACCTGGTGTTCCACTTTCAAAGCAAGGAAGCATTGCTCGAACAGACGCTGCACCACCTCAACGACGAATACCAGGCAAACTGGCAACGCGAACTGGCGGCGGCGGATGACGACCCTTATTGCCAGTTACGCGCGATTGTCAAAGCCGCATTCGCGCCTAAAATATGCAACCGCAAAAAAATCAGCGTCTGGTTTGCGTTTTGGGGCGAATCGCGCTCACGCCCGAAATACCGGCAGGTCTGCGGCGCTAACGACCAGGCTTTTTCGGATAAGTTACTGGCCCTGTGTAGCGCTATTGAAACGCAACACCGCGCCCGTTTGAGTGCACAAACCGCGGCGCTCAGCCTGGAGGGCATGATCGATGGCTTGTGGCAAAATTTTCTAATCGGTAATGCAGGGTTCAAACGCGAACGGGCGATTAACGCCGTGTACGAACTACTCGACAGCGTGTATCCCGATTGCTCATCTAATCACTCGGCGTAATTGTGATCACAAAATCCGGTTTTCACGCTAATATCCGATCGAATTGCAGCCATGACGGCTTATTTTCGACCGCACTAACGTTTTCGGCTTGCAATCGCCGTTAAGCTGCGATACAGAATGAAATAATAAAAATAAGTTTGGCATTCAAAACTAGAAAGTATTTCCTGAGGAGGGAACAATGATTAAAGACACTGCCTATAAAACCAGCCTTATCGGTGTAACCGCCGCCGTCCTACTGACGGGCGCGACGCTCGCAGCGGCCGCCGGCAAACTCAACGTCAGCAACTGGGCCGAATACATGGCCGAAGACACGATCGCCAATTTTGCCAAGGAATATGACATCGAGGTCACCTTCACGCCCTACGACTCGGTCGAAGCGATCGATTCAAAGCTACTCGCGGGAAATTCCGGCTACGATGTCGTGTCACATTCCGGTTCGTCGGTTGCGCGCCTGCTTAAGGGCAATATTCTAAAGAAAATCGACAAGAGCAAACTATCCAACTTCAAACATATGAGTGCCGATGTAATGGCCCAACTCGGTACCAATTGGGATCCTGGCCATAACTATATGGTGCCCTATATGTGGGGCACCCACGGCGTAACCTTTAACAAGGAACTGGTGCTGGCAACCTACCCCGATGCTCCAATCGGCGATGTCGACATGATTTTCAATCCGGAACACATGGAGAAATTGGCCAAATGCGGCGTTGCCTTCCTCGACTCACCGGACGATGTTATTTCGCTGGCGCTCGGGTATCTCGGACTGGATCCGAATTCAACCAATAGGGCCGACTACAAGAAAGTCGCCGCCATGCTGAAAAAAATTCGCCCCTATATCAAGACTTTCGATAACTATGCCTACCAGCGGATGCCGGAAAAGGAATTTTGCGTGGCCTTTACCTACGGACCCGATGGCCTGTTGGCGATGTCGCTGGCGGCCGAGGCCAAAACCGGTGTTACGCTCGATTTTTATTTGCCCGCGCTCTCGAATCTCTGGGTCGATGCCTGGGTAATGCCGGCAGATGCGAAGAATGTCGAAAATGCGCACCTGTTCATGAATTATATGATGCGGCCCGAAGTTGCCGCGGCCGATAGCAACTTCACTTGGTACGCCACCGCCAACAAAGACGCGTTCCCGCTGATCGAACCGGAGGTGACCGGCAATCCGGCGGCTTTTCCGACTGCGGCACAGGTATCGACCATGTACACCTTTGAAGTTTTTCCGCCGAAAATCAAACGCTTGCGCACCAGAACCTGGACCAACTTCAAGGCCGGCAACTAGCGAAACCTATTCGGGGTGACAATAGTCACCCCGTTTTTTCATTGACCTATAACGGGGGATATATGGTGAATGCGGCAGAATACGAGGACCGGCCCTGGCTCGACCCCGAGGCCGAGCCCTTCATCAAGGTACAAAGCGTCAGCAAGCAATTCGGCGACTTTACCGCAGTCGATAGCGTCGACCTGGAAATTTATAAGGGCGAGTTGTTTTGCCTGCTGGGCGGATCGGGTTGCGGCAAATCGACCCTGTTGCGCATGCTCGCCGGGTTCGAAACCCCCTCCTCGGGCAGTATTCTGATCGATGGCGTTAATATGAACGACGTGCCGCCCTACGAGCGCCCGGTCAACATGATGTTCCAATCCTATGCGTTATTTCCGCATATGTCGGTCGAGAAGAACGTCGGCTACGGCTTGCGGCGCGACGGCGTCGCGGTATCCGAGATCGAACAACGCGTGCAGGAAATGCTGGCCATGGTCGAACTGAGTCAGTTCGCGAAACGCAAACCCCATCAATTGTCCGGCGGGCAAAAGCAACGCGTTGCGCTGGCGCGTGCGCTGGTCAAACAGCCCAAGGTGTTGCTGCTCGACGAACCCCTGGGCGCTCTCGACAAGCGCCTGCGGGAACAAACCCAGTACGAGTTGATGAATATCCAGGAGCAGCTCGGCGTAACCTTCGTCGTAGTAACCCACGACCAGGAGGAAGCGATGACGCTGTCGACGCGAATTGCGGTCATGGACACCGGGCGCTTCCAGCAAATCGGCACACCCACCGAAATCTACGAATTCCCGAATTCGCGCCTGGTCGCCAACTTCATCGGCAACGCCAACATGTTCGAAGGCCGCGTCGTCGAAAATGGCCAGGATCACGTCATCGTCGAAAGCAGGCACCCCGAATGCAACTTCTACGTCGATCACGGCATGTCTATTGCCGAAGGCAGTAAGGTATGGGTGGCGTTGCGACCCGAAAAGGTCATGATCTCAAAGCAGCAAACGGCCGATGGCAACACCAATACGGTCAAAGGCATGGTGCATGATATCGGATATCTCGGCGGGACTTCGACTTACCGGGTCAAGGTCGGGGACGAACATCTGGTCGAAATAACCTCGCCCAACCAGTTACGCCCGAAAGACGGCAATCCGCCGATCGACTGGGATGAAGAAGTTTACCTGAGCTGGGAGCCATCGAGCTCGGTGGTGCTGGTCAAATGAGTACGCCGGGGGAAACGCTCGCCACCGCCGACGCGGATCCGAAGTCCAGCCTGCTGCAACGACTTACGCGCCTGGCGCAGGATCACTGGCGCACTCTTGTTTTATTCGTTCCATTCGCCTGGCTGCTGATTTTTTTCCTGGCGCCTTTTTTTATCGTCCTAAAGATCAGCATGGCCGAGACCACGGTCGCCAGCCCGCCGTTTACGCCGATGATCCAGTGGGTGGACGAAGGCATCATGCATATCCGGGTCGTAGTCGACAACTTTGCATACTTGTGGGAGGACGATTTATACGTCGATACTTATCTAAATTCGCTCAAAATTTCGGTTACCTCGACTATTCTCTGCCTGTTGCTCGGTTATCCGATTGCTTACGCGATTGCGCGCTCCAGTCATACCACCAAGCATATCCTGTTGATGCTGATCATCCTGCCGTTCTGGACTTCGTTTTTGCTGCGGGTCTACGCCTGGATGGGGCTGCTGGCCGATCAGGGCACAATTAACGACTTGTTGATCGCACTCGGCCTAATCGATGAACCCATTCGCATGCTGTATAACACTTTCGCGGTCTACGTCGGCATTGTATACACCTATGTCCCCTTCATGATTTTGCCGCTGTACGCCAACATGGAAAAACTCGACTGGGAACTGCTCGAAGCCGCCGCCGATCTCGGCGCCAAACCGACGACGACGTTTTTTACCGTGACCCTGCCGATGACCGTACCCGGTATCGTGGCAGGTTCGCTGCTGGTGTTTATTCCCGCCACCGGGGAGTACGTTATCCCCGATCTGCTCGGCGGCGGCAATGTCTTGATGATCGGTCGGGTGCTGTATAACGAATTCAACGCCAATGTCGACTGGCCGGTCGCCTCCGCGGTCGCGATTGCCTTATTGCTGCTGCTGGTGCTGCCGATGATGCTGTACCAGCATATTCAGGCGAAGGAGGCGCAAGGCTCGTGAATAACGGAAAACGATCGATCTTTCTGCTGTCCACGCTGAGTTTCGGCCTTGCGTTCCTATACGTACCGATGATCATGCTCATCATCTACTCGTTCAACAAGTCGAAGATCGTGGCCATCTGGGGCGGCTTTTCAACTAAGTGGTACGCGGTACTGTTCGACAGCCCGGAAGTGTGGGAAGCGGTCGCCCTGAGCTTCAAGATAGCCACCGTCAACGCTTGCTTCGCCACCCTGCTGGGCACGCTCGCCGGCCTCGCCTTGGTACGTTTCGGGCGTTTCAAGGGGCGGACCCTGTTCAGCGGCATGATTTCGGCGCCGCTGGTCATGCCCGAAGTCATAACCGGCCTCTCGCTGCTGCTGTTATTCATTACGCTAAAAGAATTTATCGGCTGGCCCGATGAACGCGGATTCACCACGATCACGATTGCACATATCACCTTTTCGATGGCCTACGTCGCCGTCATTATCCAGTCCCGCCTGGCCGGGATGGTACAGGATCTGGAAGAAGCGGCACAGGACCTCGGCGCCAAGCCGTTACGAGTGTTAATCGATATCACGCTGCCGCTGCTGGCACCGGGCATGGTGGCCGGCTGGCTACTGGCGTTTACCCTGTCGCTGGACGATTTGATCATCGCCAGCTTCGTCACCGGCCCCGAGGCGGTCACGCTCCCCATCCTGATCTACTCGCGTATCAGGCTCGGCTTGCGACCCGATATCAACGCTTTGGCTACTATCATCATCCTGGTGGTGGCGATCGGCGTATTGATTGCCGGTTACATCATGCTGCGCCAACAAAGACAGCGTGAACTCGATTTAAGCATGGTGGCCGAAGAAAAGTAACAGGGTCGCAAAACTAGCCAACCCTGGCAAAATATCGTCAGGCGGCCTGCTGGGTCAGGGGCAATGCAAAACAGAACTTCGCGCCGTCATTTTTACCGTTCGATTCTACCCATACGCTACCGTCGTGTACCTCGATGATGCGCTTTACCAACGCAAGGCCGATCCCGGTACCCTCGTAGGCCTGGTTGAGGCGATTGAAGAGCCCGAAAATCTGTTCCTGAAATTCCGGCTCGATACCGATGCCGTTATCGGTCACGCTGCAGACAACCCGGTTGCCTTCCACCGCCGCACTAATTTCAATTTCGGGCGAGCCTGATTTGCTACTGAATTTGAGCGCGTTTTCCAGCAGGTTCTGCGCCACTTCTGTCATGCGTTGCCGATCGACAAAAATCGGCGGCATTTGCGGCTGAACCCTGAGATCGGCGCCGTGCGCGGTGATCTGAAAATTCATCCTATGGGCCACCGATAAAAATATATCGGTCAGTGAAACGCTTTCAGATTTGTTGACTACCCGCCCCACCCGGGAGAGTTCGAGCAGGTCCTCGAGCAGCTGGCCCATCGTATCGGTCGCGGATACGATAAAATCCATATCTCTTTCGATAAGTTCGGGCTGACCCGACTGCAAGTCCTTTCGCAACAACCCGATATGCCCTTTTACGGTAACCAGAGGGCTTTTCAGGTCATGTGATACGGTGCAGGCAAACTGTTCGAGCTCGGCATTTTTGTCCGAAAGCTGCTCGATCAATTGTTTTGCCTCGTCGGCGGAGACCTGCAAACTGTCCGCCATCTTATCGAAGGTCTGCCCCAGGTCGCTGATTTCGTCCTTGCCGCGAAAGCCGGTGCGCACCGCTTTATCGCCATCGGCAAACCGATGGGCGGCATCGGTGACTACCGACAGGCGCCGGGTCACCAATACGCCGGCCGCCAAACCAACCAGGGCGATTACGAACATTCCGCTAACCGCGATACCGATTCCCAGCTTCCTGGTATCGGCGGTGGCCGCGGTCAACGCGGCATCGGACAGCTCGATTGCCAGGACGCCCAATAACCGGTCTTCGTTTTTAATATCGGTACTGCGCCAGATGCTGCGCGCCTGGGTCGATTCATCGATCGTGACGGCGCCGGAGAAGGCGGAAGGAAAGCGGCCAATCGACTCGGATCGGGTACCGGCGACGACGATGCCACGTTCGTCTACCAGCATGACTTGCTCGATGCGTGAATCCTGCAACAGGTTTTCCAGATAAGGTTGCAGCTCGGCATACTCTCCGGTCAATAACGCGATATGGCTGATGCCACTCATGACTTCGAGAATGGCACGCTCGTTATTGGCAAACTGCTGACGAATGGCGTTTTCGTTGTGGTCGAGAGTAGCCCACAGGACGGCGGTCATCATGATCGCCTCCAGTACGAAAATAATTATTGCAATGCGATATTTAAGCGAAAATCGCAATATCATCTACCTGCTAAATGTCCAGTCCGGGGTGCGGTAAAAGCGCAAACGTTTGCAGCTGTTTTAATTGGCGCCGGCAAAATTCGAATAGGTGGTCCCGATCCATTGCTGGTAGACCTCATCCACGTATCCCTGCGCAAGCAGTTCTGCGAATATGCGATCGAAGTCGCGCTGTAGCTCGGGTTTGGCGGCGTTGAAAGACAAATACAACTTGTCTACGGAAAAAGGCGGCAGAATCGGGTGCGCCTTAATCTTCTGCTGGCGCACGAATACAAAGGTGCTCGCCAGATCGGCAACCACCGTGTCCAACTGCCCTTGCGCCAGGTCTCGAATTATCGTCGGTTCGTCAACACCGTAAACGAGCTCCAGATTTAGCGTTTTTAAATGCGCCAGTAAACGATCGTTATAAACATAACCCTCGACCAGGCCTATTTTGCCGCCGTTTAACTGCTCGTAGCGATTAATATTACTGCTGTTGTTTACCCAGAAAGTGTCGGTGTACATATTGAAGCTGGTCGGTCCCTGCAAAAATTCGTCGCGCTGCGCGGCGTCGAGCACCGCATCGACGGCGCCTTCTTTGACTTTATTCAGGCACTCGTTCCATTCCATTTCAAAAAATACGGCTTCGCGGCCGAGGATTTGCGCAGCCCGTTTTATGATGTTGATCGATATTCCATCCGCTTCACTATCCGTAGTCCTGGTGTAGGGCGGCCAGTCATTAAAACAAAACGTTGTTACCCGATCATTGGATAAAACGCCTATGGGTGAAATCAGAGACGTCAGCGCCAACAGCCACACAACTAGGAGGCGGTAGCGAACCGGATAAAGGAATGACCTCATAAACTGCTTGTTCCTGGATCAGAATATCCGCATCATGCCTGGGAGGTTTTCTGACCCTATTTTTTATTTCATTAGTAACCTCCAGAATATAGCACCGTTTCGGCATTTCGCAGGAACCTCTTTCGGTGGCGAATAAATCGATGCCCTCCGCCGCGAGTTAGACCTGAAACACAATCCACAAACCGGCTCCATAGTTCCCCGCGATCTGGCTGCATCGCATTCAATACAAGCCATTCCCGCGGTCTTGGGGCATCGAGGGCCGACATTTGACATTAATATATTTTGTGATCACAATTGCTCGATCCTTGCAATCCAACCTTGCTCGGGGCGACAGCTCGTCCGTTACGGACCTAGCATAAATGGCAGCCATACGGCATCAAATGAAAGACTGGATCGAACAACATCGGATCACCGAGGTCGAGTGCATTGTCCCCGATCTCGCGGGCGCTGCGCGCGGTAAAATCATGCCGGCCTCCAAGTTCGTCGACGCCACCGCCTTGCGCATGCCGCAGTCGATTTTCATGCAGTCGGTGACGGGGGAGTACCCCGATATCTGGGATGAAATCAACCCGCTTGATGTCGATATGGTGCTGACGCCGGATCCTTACACGATCCGCCTGCTACCCTGGGCGCGCGAACCTTCCGCGCAAGTCATCCACGATTGCTTCGACATGACGGGTAAACCCATCGCATTTTCTCCACGCCAGGTGTTGCGCAGAGTGGTCGAATTTTATCGCGCCGAGGGCTGGAAACCGGTTGTAGCGCCCGAACTCGAGTTTTATCTGCTGCAACCAAACCTCGATCCCAAAAATCCGTTACTGCCCCCTGTCGGCCGCACCGGCCGGACCGAACGCAGCGGGCAAGCCTACAACATCGACTCGGTTAACGATTTCGATCCGATGTTCGACGACATGTACGATTACAGCGAAGCCCAGGGACTGGAAATCGATACCCTGATTCACGAAGAAGGCATGGGTCAGATGGAGATCAACCTGCTGCACGGCGACCCGGTCGAACTCGCCGACCAGGCATTCCTGTTTAAACGCACGGTGCGCGAGTCCGCGCTGCGCCATGATCTTTACGCCACCTTCATGGCCAAACCGATGGAAGCTCAGCCGGGCAGCGCGATGCACATCCATCAAAGCGTCGAAGACCAGGAGACCGGCGAAAACATTTTCTCGACCCCCGAAGGCACGCCTAACCACTTGCTGCTAAGTCATATCGCCGGTTTGCAGCGTTACCTGCCGGAGGCGATGGCGCTGATGACGCCTTATGTCAATTCCTATCGCCGCATCGTCAGGGAAATGTCCGCGCCGATCAACTTCCATTGGGACTACGACAACCGCACCACCGGTTTTCGCGTCCCCGACAATAACCCGAAGGCAATGCGGGTGGAAAACCGTATCGCATCGGCCGATGTCAATCCCTACCTGGCAATCGCAACTTCGCTGGCCTGCGGCTATATCGGCATGAAACAAGGTCTGGAACCTACCCCGGCGCTCGGCGGTAGCGCTTACGACGAACCCATGCAGCTTTCGCGCCACTGGTACGATTCGCTGCAGCGCCTCAAGGATTGCCAGGAATTACGCGACATTCTGGGTGAAACTTTTATCGATGTTTATGTCTCGGTCAAAGAAGTCGAATTCGATAATTTTCTCAATGTAATCAGCCCCTGGGAACGGGAACACTTATTGTTAAAAGTCTGAGGTTAAAACCATGACACAAGCAAGCGCGATGGATTTGGGCAATACCGAAAAATGGCAAAGCCTGGACGGCGCCCATCACCTGCACCCGTTTACCAATCCCAACGACTTATTGCAAAAGCCGGCGCGCATCATCGAGTCGGCGCAAGGCGTTTACCTGACCGATTCCGACGGTAACGAGCTGCTCGATATGATGGCCGGTCTATGGTGTGTCAATATGGGTTACGGGCAATCCGACTTGATCGAGGCCGCCGCGGCGCAAATTCGACGATTACCTTATTACAACGCATTCTTCAAGACTTCGACACCGCCCGCCGCCGAACTGTCGGCGTTATTGGCGGAAGTCACGCCGGCGCACATGAATCATGCGTTCTTCACCAGTTCCGGTTCCGAAGCCAACGATACCGTACTGCGCCTGGTATGGCGCTATTGGGATGTCCTGGGCAAGCCCGGTAAACGCGTCGTGATCAGTCGCAAAAACGCATATCACGGCAGTACCATCGCCGCCTCGAGTCTCGGCGGCATGGAAGACATGCATAAGCAGGGCGGCGTTATTCCGGATATCGTGCATGTCGAGCAACCCAACTGGTTTGCCAGGCGCTGCGAACTCGGCAGCGACCTCGAACGCGACGCATTCGGCCGTCAGGCGGCGCAATCGATCGCCGATAAGATCGAGGAAATCGGCGTCGACCGGGTGGCCGCGTTTATCGCCGAGCCGATCCAGGGCGCCGGCGGCGTTATCGTGCCGCCCGACAGCTACTGGCCGGAAGTGAAAAAGATATGCGAGCACTACGGCATATTGTTGATTGCCGACGAGGTCATCTGCGGTTTCGGTCGTACCGGAGAATGGTTCGGCTCCGACTACTATGACTTGCAGCCTGACTCGATGCCGATCGCGAAGGGTTTATCCTCGGGTTACCTGCCCATCGGCGGCGTCATGGTGGCGGACAAGATCATGGATGTCCTGATTCATCGGGGCGGCGAATTCAATCACGGCTACACCTACTCGGGCCACCCCGTCTGCGCGGCCGTCGCGATTGCCAACGTTAAACTGATGCAGCGCGAAAATATCGTACAAACCGTGCGTGAATCGACCGCGCCTTATCTGCAACGGCGCTTGCGCGAGCTCGGCGAACACCCATTGGTTGGAGAGGTCCGCGGCGTCGGTATGCTCGGCGCGCTGGAGTTGGTCAAGGACAAGAAGCACTATATCAAGTTCGACAAGAAACTCGGCGTTGGCGGGATCTGCCGTGATTTTTGCTTTGACAACAACTTGGTAATGCGCGCGGTTGGCGACTCCATGATTATTTCTCCACCTTTAATCATGCAACGATCCGAAATCGATACTTTCATCGAACGCGCCTGGCAATGCCTCGACCTGACCCAGAAGCCATCGCCTGAATTCGGCGGTATGGCATTCAAACCAGTCCAGGATCGTAGCGACACCGACGATTACCCCGAATCTTATTATCAGGCCACCCGCAACCGCGCACTGCAACTGGACGCGCTGGCCGACTCGACCCGTGCCGATGTCTGCATCATCGGCGGCGGTTATACCGGCCTGTCATCCGCGCTGCATCTCGCCGAGCGTGGTTACGACGTGGTGTTGCTCGAGGCCCGCAAACCCGGATGGGGCGCTTCCGGGCGCAATGGCGGGCAGGTTTGCAGCGGCCAGCGCAAGGATCAAATCGAACTGACCGAGATGGTCGGCGCCGACACGGCGCGACAGTTTTGGGAACTCGCCGAGGCCGCTAAAGCCTGCGTCAAACAATTGATCGCCGCGCACCGAATCGATTGCGATTTAAAACCAGGCATCGCGCATCCGAATCATAAACCCGGTTATGCACGGGAGACCGAAGCTTACGTCGAGTTTCTGCGGCGCGAATACGATTACCGGAAAATTGAATATCTCGAACGCGACGCCATGGCCGAACTGGTAGGCAGTGCCGGCTACCACGGCGGCAGCCTCGATCTGGGCGCCGGACATCTGCACCCCCTCAATTATGCGCTCGGGCTCAGCGCTGCCGCCTCGGCCGCCGGCGCTCGGATTTACCGCGATACGCCTGTCAGCAGCTACCTCGAAGGTAACCCATGCCGCGTGCAAACCGACCGGGGCGTGGTCGAGGCGGAGCATATCGTGCTCGCCTGCAACGGCTATCTCGGCAAACTCGAAACCAGAGTCGCCGGCAAGATCATGCCGATTAACAACTTCATCATCGCCACCGAACCGCTGAGCGAATCGCTGCTTAACGAAATCAATCCGCGCGACGTCGCGGTCGCCGACTCGCGTTTCGTGGTTAACTATTATCGCCTGTCGGCGGATAAGCGTCTGCTTTTCGGCGGCGGTGAAAACTACCGCCGAAATTTCCCCAACGACATAGCCGGTTTCGTGCGCCAACCGATGCTGCGGGTTTATCCGCAGCTGGCAAATACCCGCATCGACTTCGCCTGGGGCGGCACGCTTGCGGTAACGCTGAACCGCATGCCGCATTTCGGTCGTGTCGGCAACCGGGTCTATTACGCACAGGGTTACTCGGGTCAGGGCGTGGCGATGGCTTCGTTGGCAGGCAAACTGATTGCCGACGCGCTGGCGGGGGAAGCGGAAAGCTTCGATCTGTTCGGCAAGATTCCGACCAGAAGCTTCCCGGGCGGCGCGTTACTGCGCTGGCCGGGTCTGGTACTTGGCATGAGTTACTACGCGTTACGCGATCGACTCTATTAAGAAAGCTCTGCATAAGCCAGCCCTCCTGGGTCCATACATAAGTCACATCCGCTGCGTAGACCTGATCAGGCTGGGGCACATCAAATTGCCGCTGAAGCAGATTGTCGTACACCGGTTGTTTGTGATTGCTGTTCGTGGTCACCTTGAATTTCTTGCGATGACGTACCTGAACTCCGGCCTCCCGCATCAAATTCCGCGCCTTATTCCGGCTCAACCTGGTTTTCTTTTTTCAATTTTTCTTTTAATGCCTTTACTTTGCGGGCCTCTTCCAGCGATGTAGGTATCTTGAATTCTGTAATTTCCTCGTCATCTTCATCGTCACGATTTTTAAGAATGGGCAGTGGATCGTATCCTCTCCAGACCGGCATAGTCGCCATTAAGCTCGTCATCAGGGCGCCGCTACGCAGTACCCATGCCACAGCACCCGCTGTAAGTGCCACACTTGAACTTGAAACTGCAGCGGCTTGAAATTCAACGCTCGCCTGGTTTTCCGCCGCCTTCTCGTCGATCTGATCGTTCATTTCGTCCATTGCGGTAAATAAGGCATTAATTGACTTCACCTTGATTTCGTTATAACCGGTATTCGAGCGTATTTCGTAATCGGTCAGCTCAATATTTACCCGCGGCACTTCGAAGCTTTTTATCTCCACCAAACTTTCCTCAGGGATCACTTCCTGAAGGTCTTCCTCAGAGGTTTTTTCCTCAAGTGCTGCCTCAGGTACGCGTTCTTCAATACCGCCCTCAGGTTCCGGCTTGGGTTCAACCGTAGTATTGGATCCTATCGGAGTAAAACCACCACCATACTCATCAGTGGGATCTACCGGAGTAACCGGCGGAAGGCCCACTTCGGGATCCGTGGGTGTTATGACCGGGTCAGGCACTTCGGGATCTACCGTGACAGGATCAATTGGATCCTCAGGCTCGGTTGCAGCTAGCTGCACAAGAATGTTAAACCGATTGCCCAGGAGGGTGCCGCCAGCACCATCGGAGACGGTGAATTCGAACTGGTCACTGGCACTGGTGCCGCTAGCCCGATAACTCAAGCGGTTGTTAATAAGGTCGGCTTCACTAAAATTGCTGCCCAGGGTAGCAACAACACCATTAATCATCAGGTCACCATCGGGCAACGCGGTCACAGTGTAAGTTAACGCCGTATCCAAATTATCAATGTCACTACTGTTTAGCTCGGCGTTAGTAATCGTCATGGCATTGGCATCGGTCGTGGTAATACCGGTGTTTGCCACAATAACTGGCGCATCATTCACCGGCGTAACAGTCACCGAAAACAGGGTATCTACAAAGGCGCCTGATGGATCCGTGGCACGCATCGATATTTGCGACGAACCGTTCATATCCGCCGCGTAATTAAGCACCAGTTCACCCGTAGCGGCATTAACCGCTGTCGAAGAAAACAATCCTATATTGGTATTACCCGTAATCGAGTAGGTTAATTCTGAATCCAGGTTATCAGAGTCATCAAACGCGGCATGTAAATCGATAGTGCTAGCGGCTGAATCTTCATTGACCGTGACATCGGCGATGCCACTGGTGGTCGGTGCAGAGTTCAGCGGAATAACCGTGATCGTGACGTTGGCCGCATTCGAAATGGCACCCGATATATCCGCAATGGTATAACTAAAACTATCACTTAGGGTTGGACTGCCATCATGCGTGTAGGTCACGGTGCCGTCACCATTGGTAACCAGCGAACCATTGACAGGTGCAACGGTTATCACGATGCTATTCAGATCCAGTGCATTATCAACGTCGACATCATTAGCCGCCAGGTCGATATTGAGGCTGGCTCCTTCATTCACAGACGTCGTATCAGCCACCGCAGTCGGGGCGTCGTTTAGCGGGGTTATCGTCAGGTTAACCGTCGCTGTTGAAGTAGCACCCGTAATATCAGCAATCATGTAACTAAAACTATCACTTAAGGTTTCACTGCCATCATGTGTGTAATCGACGGTGCCATCACCATTGATAACCAGTGAGCCATTGGCAGGTGCAGCGGTTATGACGATGCTGTTCAAATCCAGGCCATCATCCACATCGACATCATTACCCGCCAGGTCGAGATTCGTCACCGACCCCTCATTCACGGTAAAGTTGTCTGTATTGGCTACCGGTACATCGTTGACCGCCGTCGCGGTCATGACTTTGTTGCCGATGATGGCCGGCGCGACGCCGTCATCCACGCTGGTGGCAATGCTGAAGTTGCTGTTGTAGTTCAGGCTCGGGGTAAACGTCAACCCGGCCAACAGGGTATTGACATCGGCGATTGCGCCGCTGGCGCTCCATACGCCACCGACAAAGCTGGAGGTCACCGCACCGGAGGTGGCGACGTTCAAGCTGCCGGCGGCCACATCTGACAGGGTCAGGGTCGCCGTCACATTGGCGCTGTCAACATCGCTGATCACGATATCGGTCAGGTTGAGCGCACTATCTTCGGTATAACTTTCCGCCGCACTCAAGTTGGTCGCCAGCGGCGCGTCGTTGACCGCCGTCGCGGTCATGACTTTGTTGCCGATGATGGCCGGCGCGACGCCGTCATCCACGCTGGTGGCAATGCTGAAGTTGCTGTTGTAGTTCAGGCTCGGGGTAAACGTCAACCCGGCCAACAGGGTATTGACATCGGCGATTGCGCCGCTGGCGCTCCATACGCCACCGACAAAGCTGGAGGTCACCGCACCGGAGGTGGCGACGTTCAAGCTGCCGGCGGCCACGTCTGACAGGGTCAGGGTCGCCGTCACATTGGCGCTGTCAATATCGCTGATCACGATATCGGTCAGGTTGAGCGCACTATCTTCGGTATAACTTTCCGCCGCACTCAGGTTGGTCGCCAGCGGCGCGTCGTTGGCCGCAAAGACGGTGATGTTGACCCCCCCGGCCCCGAAACTGAAGGCCCCGCTAGAAAAATTTGCGAGCATGTCAATGGTGCCACCTGCGGTACCTACAGTCTGGTCCCAAACCCGGAAACTCAACCCCGACACCACACCATTGAAGTCAGCATTAGGCAGATTCTGTTGAAAAACTCGGTTATTAAATGGCCGATTTCCGCGCACCAAATCACGGCGATGATTGGATCACTTCGGTAATCCACATTTTTCGTGGATTTTGTTCTGGTTTAGTTGCTTTTGATCGGA
>Ga0209122_1000074_pt1 | contig 36923 bp, 30 predicted proteins | sample OlaalgELextract2_2_FD_187375 | JGI IMG/M metagenome (GOLD analysis project Ga0209122, IMG submission 187375) | Olavius algarvensis symbiont microbial communities from Tuscany, Italy - Type A ELBA extract 2 (SPAdes) (version 2) | ecosystem: Host-associated > Annelida > Digestive system >...
TAACCTGAAGCACAGCAGATTGCTGCTTTAACCAATTTTTCAAAGAACATTGACCAAATTTAAAATGTTGGACCTACAATTTTGTAATTTATTCTGATCAATTTTAAGTTTATGCGCAGGCTCTATATTGATAAAAGTAAAGATCCGGGTCCAGAAGACCATGTTTTCAATGCCGGAATAAAAAATGATTGAGCGAAGCGATACAACAAATCCGCAATCCAAAATCCGCAATCCGAAATTGTCTCTAAACCCTGATTATACGAAAAAAAACTGGATGAAAGTTAAATTCAAGTTATGATTGATTTTCGTCAACTCACTCCCCATCCCTCTCCTTGAGCCATTGCACGATTTGGGGGGCAAACTCCCGCTGGCATTTGGAGCTGACATAGATGCCGATATGACCGGTGTCCAGGCAAACATCCCGCGTATCCTGGCTGCCGACTTTCTGCGTTAACAATTCGCAGGCTTCCGGGGGTACCAGGTGATCGAACTTGCCATAGAAGTTCAGCAACGGCATGGTAATGTCATTCAAATCCACCGTTCTTCCCCCGACTTCCATTTTATTTTGGATCAGTAGATTCTTTTGGTAGCAGTCCTTGAGAAACTGGCGAAAGGTTTCGCCGGGTACGTCCGGACTGTCAAATATCCATTTTTCCATCCGCACAAAATTCTCGACGAAGGCTTTGTTGTCCATATTCTCGAAAAAACCGACGTATTTGTCGATCATCAGTCGCGCCGGATTCAGCAGCAGGAAACCGAAGTTCATGAAGTCGCCCGGCAGGTTCCCGAAAGTGTCCACCATTCGGTCGGCATTCACCGCTTTCATCCAAATGTGCAGCAATCCCTGGTCTGTATCGAAATTGGTGGGCGTGACGGTGGTCACCAAATTTTTCAATTTTTCGGGATGCAGGGCGGCATAGATGACGCTGAACGTACCCCCCATGCAGATTCCCATCAGGTTGACCCGGTCGACATTGTGTTTTTCACGAATAAAATCTATCGCATTATCCATATAGCCGTTGACATGGTCGTCGATGGTCAGATACCGGTCCTTGCGGGTCGGATAGCCCCAATCGACCATATATAGATCGATACCGGCATCCTGAAATGTTTTGACGACGCTGCGACCCGGCTGCAAATCCAGCATGGTTTCCCGATTGATCAAGGCGTACACCACCAGCAGCGGCCGTTTCAATTGCACCGCCGCCGTCGGTTGGTAGTACTTCAGTTTGACACGATCTTCCTCATAAACGATATCATACGGCGTTTGCGCGATTCCGGTTTCGAGCTCCTGCAGCAGAACATCGGATGCTTTCTGGGCCCGGGTCTGAGCTTTCTCGGCGTCTTCGGCCAGTTTGTTTAGAATTAAATCAACGGGAATTTTGGGTTTTTCCATTGTATTCCCCCTTTCCCTGTCAAGCCGGGGCCGGCTTGGGTATATTGTTCGATTTTTTATCCTTTTCCAGGATTTTTATCCGTTTCTTTAAATGGTACATCTCTTTGTAAAGCTCATCCAAATCAGTTTGGGTCGGCATTGACATGGCCTTTAAAAAATCCTGGGCGATGGCATCACGGGTTGCCACAAAATCTTCAAGGGCATCAAGGGTTTTATTCATGGTCTCGACATAGTCAGGGGATTTGAACAAGGACATGTAGTGTCCTTCCAGGATTTTTATAAACAACTTGTAATAGTCATTCGAATTTTCAGGCATTTTCCCTTCGCGGGCCATTTCTGAAATCTGATGCTGCAAAACCGAGAAGGATTTCTCGACCGGCAGCAGGATCAGGTTCATAAACTCCGCATACTGGGACTGAAAGCGATTGTGTTTATCCAGCGCTTGGCTGAATTTTTCCTGGTAAAAACGAGTGAGTCCGAGCTGGGGAATGTTAAAAAACTGCCGGAACTCCTTTTCGTAGATCTCCGTCCAGGCTTTGACCACCTCTTTGTCCAGATTTTCAAAGGAAAAGGCCGGGGTCGATTGACCGATTCTGCCGATCTTTTCTATCCACTGCTGCTGGAGATGAAAATAGCCCTTCCAACTGGCCTGAACCATTTGCTGGAGCATATCCGGCATCGTCCGGCCCAAATTGGAAAACGCTTCCATGGCGCCGGGATCCGCGGCGACCGAGGACAGCGTCTGCCAGGATTTAAAGACCGTTTGAAAGGATTCCTGGGTACGGCTTGTTTCACCGGTCGCTGAATCGTCGCCGGCCTCATCGTCGGTCGTCCAATTCTGAAGCATCGAACCCCAGAAGTCCGCAGCGGTTTTGATCCAGGCCGACAGCAGGGTATCGGCGGTTTGATTGCCTTTTTGCGTATCCATGAGAATTAACCTTAATGTGAGCTGTTGGTAATGTGTTGCCCGCGTGGTCCGGTGGTGAAGCGTCAAGAAAACAACGTTACGGAACCAAACGGATCTTAAAGGTCTACCAAGTAAAGAGTATCCAAAAAACAGAAAAAAAGATCGGATCTAACGAATTGCCAGTCTGGATCGAGGTTTGATTCGCAGCTCGCTGTCAGGACTCAACGAAAAAACGACATCCCAATTGGGTTAATAACCAATTGGAAGTTATTCGTTATTCGTAATTGGTTATTAGTTATTTGTTATTTGTTAAATGATATCTATGTTTAAATCTCACTGATGGTACAAATATAGGAACAGGGCTTCAGCGAATTCTAATAACCATAAACAAACAACAAATAGCTCCGGAATGAGGGCTTTTCGCTCTTTTAGGATGCTACTATTCAGATAATCTAAGCTTTTAGGATTGTCAACCGTGATTATACGGGCAGATATGACGAAATATTAAAAAGTGGGGATAGCACCCTTGAATTAATACCTAAAATGATGCATTTATAAATTTGACAATTGCACCTGCCACGACTATTTGGGAACTGAATTTTGCATCCATGTAGGATAAACGTACAAAAGGAGACATCATGATTTCAGCAGAAGAACGCTATACCAAAAAGAAAGCATCAGTACTGGACTACAATATGACCTACGTGGATGAAGGATCCGGCGATCCGATCGTCCTGCTCCATGGCAATCCGACATCTTCGTACCTGTGGCGCAATATCATTCCCCACCTCAGCGACCTTGGGCGATGTGTCGCTCCGGATCTGATCGGAATGGGCGACTCGGATAAACTCAAAACCAGCGGTCCGGATGCTTATACATTCGTTGAACACCGCCAATATTTGGATGCCTTGCTGGAAGCGATCGGGGTATCGGAAAACATCACCTTCGTAGTACATGACTGGGGCTCGGCCCTGGGCTTTGACTGGGCCTATCGCCACCCGGACAAGGTCAATGGGATTGCCTACATGGAGGCAATCGTGACTCACTATGACTGGAGCGATTGGCCGGATGATGCCCGCAAAATTTTTCAAGGCTTTCGCTCGCCGGCCGGCGAGGAAATGGTGCTCGACAAAAACTACTTTGTCGAGTTGGTGCTGCCGGCATCGATAATTCGTAAAATGACGGAAACAGAAATGGATGTCTATCGCCGCCCCTTTGCCAATCCCGGCGAAGATCGACGCCCCACCCTGTCGTGGCCGCGCCAGATCCCCATCGAAGGGCAGCCGGCCGATGTGGTCGAAATCGTAGCGGCCTACGGCCAGTGGCTGGCCGCCTCGGACATTCCCAAGCTGTTTATCAATGCTGAGCCCGGCGCGATTTTAAAGGGCAAAGCGCTTGATTTCTGTCGCACCTGGGCCAATCAGAAGGAGGTCACGGTTCAAGGCAAGCATTTCATCCAGGAGGATTCGCCGGACGAAATCGGACAGGCGATCGCGGCCTTTATCCGTGAATTAGATAATGGTTGATTAGTTTAATTTCAACCGCGGGCGCTTAAGATTTTTTTGACAGGATTTACCGGATCAACAGGATGCCGAGTGCCCTAATTTATCCAACTTCAAAGTTACGATAACTTGTTAATAGTCATATTTTTTAACCGCAAAGGCGCAGAGGACGCCAAGATAAAGTTTTTTTTTATTTGCCGGCCTCTCTCAGCGGCAAATAAAAAAATTATAGTTCTTTGCGGCCTCTGCGCCTCAGCGGTGAGAATTAAAGATCCTGTTAATCTTGTCAATCCTGTCTAAATTTATCCGGGACACCTGGAGTAGGTTATTTTATGACACCGAAAAAAATCATTCGAGAAAAAGCCCTGGAGCTCGGCTTCGAAGATGCCGGGTTCACCGGCGTGGAACCGCTGGATGACTACATCCGCGAAATCGATTCGCGTCCGCCGCAAATGTATGGTTGGGTGCAGACCGAAAAATTCAATACCCGGCGCGGTGCGACCGTCGGTCAAAAGCACCCTTGGGCCAAATCGCTGGTGGTCTTGATCCGCAATTACCACCGCCGCGCCTTTCCACCGCAAATGGTCGGCATTATCGGCCGCTGCTATCAGGTTGACGAAAGACGCGAGCATGGCCCGGAGCATCAGAGGGTGGTGGATTTTTTGAATTTTCTGAAGTCTCACGGTATCCGGGTCTGGTTTGATGAAGAGCTGCCGGCCCGCATGTCCGCTGCCCGGGCCGGTATCACAAACTACGGTAAAAACTGTTTTGCTTACGCCCGCACCAGCATGCGCGGGGCCTCCTGGTTGGAAAGCATCCCGCTGCTCCTGGATGCTGAGCTCGAACCGGACGAACCCAGCATTGAATTGGACTGTCCCAAGTGGTGCAAAAACGCCTGCATGGCGGCCTGCCCTACCGGCGCCCTTTACGCACCCAAAAAAATGAACCCTTTGCGCTGTATTGCCTTCAACACTTATTATACCAGCGGCATTACCCCGCTGGAGTTGCGGGAGCCCATGGGCACATGGGTTTACGGTTGCGACCGCTGTCAGGAGGTATGTCCGCGCAACCAGCCCTGGCTGAATCAGAATCTGCCCGAAAACAAACCCCTCGAGCGGCGGGCGCCGGATTTCGCGCTGGAAACACTGCTGTCCATGGATGACCGCCACTATGTCGACAAGGTCTGGCCCCTGGCATTTTACATCTCCCGCAAACTGGCGGCCAAGTGGCAGATGAATGCCGCGCGCGCCCTGGGCAACCTGGGCGACCCGGCCAAGGTTCCCTTTTTGATTCAATCCCTGAAGGAAAATCCCCATGAAATCGTCCGCAGCATGAGTGCCTGGTCCCTGGGGCAATTGGGCGGCAAGGGCGCCCGGGCAGGCCTGGAGGCTTGCCGGTCCGGGGAAGAAGGTCTGGTCCGGCAAGAAATCGAACAGGCCCTTCAAAAAAGCTAACGGGTCGACCGGCTGGCGCATCATTTGCCGAGTTGGGCCAGAAAGCCCGGCTTTGGTTCATCCCAGAGGCGTGATGTCGGAGACAACTATTGACAGCAATGACTTAGACAGTTGGCATAACCGATTGTCTCTGACCCGGCCCGGAGAACCAGGTTTTCTGCGCCAAAATAAAAATTTGACATCAGGTTCTGATTTTGCCAGAATTGTGCTCAGTCGCACCACTTCCTGTTGCGCCGATCCCGCGGCTTCTGCTCGCCTGATGCTCTTTTTACATCCGCGCTGACGCATCTGATTCGCCGCCGTTGAATTTGGATCTCAAGTTAGGTATTTCGATTTAAAATTTAGCAATTGACCGCCGATTTTTAGGTGTTAACTTATACTTAGCCCGATAACGGATCTGCCTGGCAATATAGGGCAAGCTGAAAACCAAAAGGAGGAATTCATGAAACATCTACAGCTTAACTATGAGACGCTCATCAAAATCACCAAATCCCTGTCGAAGTCAAAAGACCCCGAAGAAATTATCAGGATGACGGTGGAAAGCATTCAATCATCGCTGGGGATTAAAGGCTGCGCCCTGTTTCTGATTAATACGCAAACCAAGGATTTGGAAGTGGCGGCCTCCGCCGGTTTAAGCGACGAATATTTGAACAAGGGAACGGTCAGCGCGCTGCGTTCCATTGCCGATTCACTCAAGGATGGGCCGGTAGCGGTTTATGATGTCAGCGATGATCCGAGAATCCAATATCCGGAAGCTGCCAAAAAAGAGGGGATTTCCTCCATCCTTTCCGTGCCGATCATGGTCGGTGACGAGTCCATTGGCGCCATCCGGGCTTATACGGCCGAAAAATGGGAATTCACCCTGGATGACGTCAATTTTGTTCAGGCCCTGGCCCAGATTGCAGGTATTCTGATCGAGATGGCCCGCCTGTATCAAGGACAGAGCGAACACATCGAGGCCTTGGCCACGATGTGTGAATCTCCGAATTTGTAATCCTAATTGAGCGAGAAACGCTCAATTAGGGGTTATTGGTTATTTGTTAATCGGTATTGGAATAGGCTGAAAAGCGCATTTTTTTATGTGATTACCGGCAACATATTAAAATAGATATCAGTCCTTTTAAACTAATAACCAATCCGCCGGCGGATAACTATTGTATGATTTTAACTCAATTGTGGTGAAAGCCTTAGGGCCCTGAGAAACGGCTTTGATTCATCCCGAGGGGGTGAATTGGGTGATGTGCAAAATATCACTAAACGATTGGCAGTCAGCGGTCGTTGAACCGGAATCGGCGATTGAAAAAATAAAACCCGGGATGAGTATTTTCCTGGGCACGGGTGTCGCCGAACCGCGCACCATGGTTCGGCATTTGATGACCTCTAATGCCAAAAACCTGGAAGATCTCGAACTGATACAACTCGTCAGTGTCGGCGATGCCGTATCACTGCATACCCTCCAGTCCCAGAATTTTCGCCTGAAAACATTCTTTCACGGCTGGGTGGCGGACGAAGCCATCGCAGAAGGCCGGGTGGATTTGATCCCCAGCCGGTTTGTCAAAATTCCCCAACTGATTGATTCCCTTTTAAGACCGATCGATGTGGCTATTATTCAGATTACGCCCCCTAACGAGGCCGGATTCTGCAGTTTGGGCATTGCGGTTGACGTGGCCCGCGAAGCCCTGGAACAGGCCAGCATTCGTATCGGTGAAATCAACACCCTGATTCCGCGCACCTTCGGCGACACCTTCGTTCAGGCCGCCGAATTTGATTATCTGGTCCGTGCCACCGATCCCCCGATCTATTTTGACCGCTGGGATATCGATGATACCTGGTACGAAGTGGCCAAACACGTGGCCGCGCTGATTGAAGACGGTAGCTGCCTGGCGTTTTCCATCGGTCCCTTATATGAAGCCCTCGCAAAAAGGCTGGAGGGCAAGCGCCATTTGGGAATCCACTCGCCGATTTTCACGGACCCCTTGATGGATCTGATGATCGGCGGGGCGGCCACCAACCGGCGCAAGGAAATCAATCGCGGCAAGGCCTTGACGTCCTATGCCATCGGCACCAGAAACTTGATGGCCTGGCTGGACAACAATCCGCTGGTCGAATTCCAGCGTATCAGCCGGGTTTTCAACCCGCTGGCCATCGGCAGCAATCCGGGCTTTGTCACCGTGGTTGCGGCCCGCAAAGTGGATTTGTACGGTCGTGTCGGATTGTACATCGGAAAAGGGAATGTGGCTGCCGGACCGGCCGAGGTCATGGATTTTTTAAGCGGCGCCGAACTGTCAGATGGCGGTCGCTCCATCTTTGCCCTGACCGGCCGGGATCCCGCCGGCGACCCGAACATATTGCTTTCCATTGCCGATTTGCCCAATCAGTTCAATGCCATCGAATCCGTGGGGGCAGTGGTAACCGAATACGGCATCGCCTTTCTGGAGGGACGCACCCTCCGGGAGCGGGCCCAGGCCCTGATCGATATTGCCCACCCGGATGACCGCGCCGCCCTGGTTAAATCCGCCAAAGACAAAAAGATTTTATACCGCGATCAGATCTTTTTGGCCGGTAGCGCGCGCCTTTATCCGATCGATATTGCCGCTGTCCAGACCATCAAAGACGATCTCGAAGTGAGGTATCGCGCAATCCGGCCCTCTGACGAAGAAGGCATGCGTCACCTGTTTTATCGGTTCTCGGATGAGGCCGTTTACGCCCGCTATTTTCACTCCGTCAGCAGCATGCCGCATGCCAAAATGCAGGAATACGTCAACGTGGACTGGAACCAGGTTGTGTCCATAGTCGGCTTAATCGGCGAGGAAGGCCAGGGCCGCATTATCGCTGAGGCGCGCTTTATCAGAATTCCCGCCAGCCCCTACGCGGAATTGGTTTTCGTAGTCGACGAAAAGTATCAGCGGCAGGGGATAGCCTCTTTTCTGTACCAGATGATGATTCGGCTCGCCAAAGAGCGCGGATTAAAGGGATTTACAGCGGAAATTTTATTTTCCAACCTCGGCATCATGAAGGTCTTTCGCAAGGGAGATTTGCCGGTCAAAGCCCATCTGGAGAGCGGTGTCTATCATCTGGAGATCCCGTTTGACAGGTAAAATAAGATATAATTTGTCAAAGTCAGAGGTCAGATGACAGACGACAGAGGATAGACGACCCGTCTTCGCTCTCCGAGCTTGGGGCTTCGCCCTTCGGGCTACGACCCCACAAGACGCTGCGACACGCACATAACAGATGACAGACGACAGAGAGCAGAAAATTAAGGGGGAAGACCGACTTTACGGGGATTAAGTCAACATTGCCGATGGACTGCACGGATCGGCTGGATCGAGCGGCATCAGCATCTCTAAAACTGTTATCGATCGCATGGGAAAATGTATAGGCTCATCGAAATGGATTTAGTCAAAGAACATTCTGAAATTTACTACATAATACCATCTGCATCGTTAAAAGTGAAAGAACTCAATTTTTATGCAAGTTATGTTGCTTTCGAAGATCAAAATCAATCAATGAACAGTCGCTTGACGAAAACCGAAGCTTTCAACCTGCAATCTTGAACCCGCCGAAGGCAGATACCTTAAACAACGAATTTTAAACCTCGCTAAAGTGGCATATTTCTTTTGCTTTTCCTGAATTTACGCTCTATAAATGGAGAATCTTTTCAGCAAAAAGGTGATCACCCTAAGCCAAATCATCCGAATCTAGGGTAAATCGCCGTCAAAAGGATCATTATTGCCAAAGAGAACGATAAGGGCGGTGACGGTAGTGGGTTCGATATCAGAGTACAGACAGATGGTAAAGATGACCTGGATGGAAGACCCATGGCCAATGAACCGATAAAAATCATGATTTCGTCCAGCGTATATGGGGCGCAGAGCCTGTTGCGCCAGACATACGCCACGCTTCTCGGGTTCGGCTATGACGTGATTTGCTCGCCGATTGGTACGCTTCCAGTAAATCCCAGAAAGCCCAACCTGACGAACTGCCTGGAGGCTGTGAAGGAATGTGACGCGTTCATTGGATTCATCCGCCCCATTTATGGTTCAGGCCGAGACTCGAAGAAGGAAAAGTCGATCACCCACATAGAATTGGAGAAGGCGATTACGCTAAGCCGTCCCCGTTGGGTGCTAGCGCACAGCAGTGTGGTCAAAATGAGGAACTTGGTTAGACACGTGTTTTACGATAAGAAGGGAGGTCGAAACACCATCAAGTTTAAAGAGCTGAAGGGCGAGTTCGACGACCCCCGGGTAATCGAGATGTATGAGCTGGCCGCCGATTCGCGCAGCAAGAAACCGTGGTCGCAACGGACGAACCACTGGGTCCACGAATACCACTATGATTTCGAGGCGCTGGACTTCATCAGCGCCCAGTTTCGAGATCAAAAGCGGGTAGCAGCCTACCTGAACCATCTGAAACACTGACCATGGAAATGCCCAGCAACATTAAGAGCATACTCTCAACAGGCGAATCCAAGCGCCTGGAGTTCAAGTCCGGCAATGTGGGTATGGTGGCCTTGGGCGCGACGATTTGCGCCTTCCTCAACTCTGGCGGCGGACAGATTTTTGTCGGGGTACGCGATGATGGCACTGTCGAAGGAGGCGTCGATGCCAAGCAAATCGAAAAAATGCTTCACCCCCTCTCAGGTGGCGACTCGTCGGTGTCGCTGATAACACCAAACGCGATCTGGGATGTGACCGAGGAAGCCACCGACGATGGCCCGGTCGTTCTGATCGACGTTCCTGCGGGTGCTGATCTGCCTTACCTGTTCCAGGATTCCATCTACATCCGAATCGGCAAACAGACTCGCAAGGCCACAGGAGGCCAAACCCGGGAACTGATCCAGAGGCGCTACCTTCATGGTGCGCGTTGGGAGCGACAACCGGTGTTAGAGGTAAAGCTGAAGGATTTGGATGAGGAGGAGATCTTTGAGACGGTGCGGATCGCGGCGAACAAGCGCGGTTGGCGGTTTCGTGATCCTGAGGACCTCATGATGATCCTGGAAGACCTGAATCTGGTGGACCATGGCAGGCTCACTAATGCGGCAGCAGTCCTGTTTGCAAGGGAGGCGGGTCACATTTTCCCGCAAGCTCACGTTCGTCTCACGGCATATGCCTCGGACAAAGCCGCATCCCAACTCCGGGAAGACCAAACCTCGCGGGGGCATCTTTTTAGCCACCTCAAGACTTACGATGCCTTCCTCGGACGACATATTTCTGTGATCTCCGATTTCACCGCAACCAAGAACCATCGTGAGGACCGTCCGCAGTACCCTTATTGGTCCCTCCGAGAAGGATTCCGAAACGCCCTGATCCACCGGGACTACGAATCAATCCACGGCCGGGTGTCGGTGAGCGTTTATCCGGCTCGTTTCGAAATCTGGAGCTACGGCAATCTGCCGCCGGGGCTAAGCATCGCATCGCTCAAGACCGGCGACCGTTCACTGCCCGTAAATCCGGACATCGCCCAAGTGGTCTTTCTTCGTGGATTGGTTGATCTCTTAGGGCGCGGAACCCGCAAGATAGTTGAGGAGTTCAGGAGCCAGGGCTTGCCTGAACCTGTGTGGAAGAAGCAGACCGGCGGAATCAGCTTGACGCTCCGATCCCGGGCGACGCCGGGCGAGATTCCTAAAGAACTTAACGCCCGGCAGATCGCTCTGCTCCGTCGGATGAAGCCTGGAGATCAGACCGATCTGTCTGCCTACGCCAAGCAGACCGAGGGCGACTGGAGTGAGCGAGCCCTGCGTAACGACCTGTCCAAACTTGTCCGACTCGGCTATATGGCGAAACAGGGGCAAGGAAAGAACACCTTCTATGTGCGCACTGAGAAACCTACCGCTTGATTGCCGGTATCTGCCGGAACGGCCCTGCCTAAGGACGATCGGAAGCATCTGAATTTAAAGCATTTACGGCAATTATGCCTAAATCCAAGCGTTTACTGATTGCCGGTATCTGCCGGAAACCTTGTCGAGAAGACCGCTTGGGTGACGGGTGGCACAAGGATTTCGGGTGTACCGAAAAGACCCGATAATCCAATGTGCCGGATTCTGCCGGAACCATCACTGGCCGCGCTTGGCATCAAGCCGTATTGCACCAGCGGTTTGCCTAAATAAGGTCTGACAGGAACCTGCTGGATTGGCTGCCGGAATGTGCCGGAATACGTCACTTTCAGAGATTGAATGTTGACCATTTCCGGGGAGGCAGGAACCAGTCCTTCACTAGAGACGAGTCATGATGTCGGCGAAAAGCTAAAAGGTAGATGTTTGGAGCGCCCCGCACATTTGTGGTTTTACAGTTTTCGGGGTCCAGCGGGACGCTTCTAAGTTTCTAAATTCATGATCGGAAACAGGAAATCTCCACAGAGGATTATCGGTTGTTTATATTCTTCCAAATACCTTTGAGTGTCGACAGGTTCAAATGTCGCAACAACAGCTTCGAAACGATTTCGAGCGGCGTCCCGGATCGACTGGCATATGTGGCGGCGTGTCGACGTAAAACATGGGGTTTCAGCCCGCCCTGGTGCGACTTGATTCAATTCTATCCGTTGTTGATGAAAGACTGGACAATAAGTTCAATAACGACGAAAATTGGAATAACCGGTCTGGGCCAGGGATGAATGCGTACCAACTCACCGGCTTTCTTAACAACGATCTTCGCGGCGGCGTAGGTTATCGGAAAAATCTTGTCTCCGGGCTTGATCCCATTGTCATTGATGTAATTTTTGAGCCGATCTGCTACTTTCTGGGGCAGGAAAGCAACCTCCGATTCCTTCCCACTTTTTGGGTCGCGGATGGTAACCTTTCGTTCCTCAATATCCCTGGGTTGGAGCTTGAGGACCTCACCGACACGCATGCAGCTGCGTGCCATAAGTTCGAGCATCAAGCGGTTTCGTGGACTTCGCGTCCTGAAGATGATCTCATCGATGACATCCTTTTCCAGGATCTTGAACGGGGCTGGTTTGCCGGCTTTGAATAGTTTCTTAAGGGTTGGATTATCACATGGGTTCTGGAAATCAGGATCGATCGCATCATTGATGAAATTGAAGAAGGCGGCCAGGAGGGTAAATCGCAATTTCTTCGTACTCTGTTTGGTTCCATCTGACACTTCGGACATAAATCTCAAAATGTTTTCGGATGTGATTAACGCTAGCTTTATGTCGCCGAAATGTTTTTGGAATTTGTCCAGGATGAATTGATAGTTCCGCAACGTATTTTTTTTAACATTCAGCCTCTGGTAATTGTAAAAATGCTCGATACCTTCTGAAATTTTCACAATTGGCCTCCTTTTTGTTACGGCAAATAATATATTGACTTCAACCGATGAAACTGATTAATGGTAAGAATACCAAAAGAATACGTCAATGATAATTTGGCAGCGAATACTTTCTAAAAATGCAAGTATTGTTGAATTAGAGGAAATGCGATCAGTTTGTAACCAAAGGTGGATATTCCCAATATATTATAAGCTGGGATCACATTTGCTCAGTATTCATTGGTATTCGTAGTAGGAACACACGGCTGCAGATCGGATACTCATTGCCTAAGGTTGCGCGCGCAGTATTTCTTCCCGACCGTCAGAACACTCAAAACAGGGGTTTTGGAATACGCTACTGATGAAGCAAAAAAGCGCTATAATGCGGGTATTTCAGCGGATGATGCCATAGCCGACATTGACACGGGCGAGTACAATTCATCCTGGGGCGAATCTTAGAAACGCCCTTTCTGTTGCCTAACTTTATTGGTTTTGTTGTGATTCAAGTAGTCTAATCAGTTCCGCATCCTGATCATTTTCAGGGTTGAGATACCGAAAGCTTTGTTGAGCTGGCCTAATTCCTGGTATTTTTTCTTTTACTGACTCCCACGCAATTGTTTCCTTGTATGCACGCGGACTGCTAACTGGCATAGGAAATCCATATATAGTCTTTTCACCACCAGCCGGTCCGAGGACCAACTCACCAACAAGCTCCTTTGTTCCTGAGACATACATGATGGTTCGTGTAGGCCTAGTTATTCTCGGTGGGCGAGTTCTATATTCTACGGGCTTCTCTTCACCAAGAATTTGATTAGCGTACTTTTCTTGAATCGTAAGTAGGATCACTCTATCCGTCATAAGATCATCTTTTTAAAATTCTCTTTATAAGAAATCAGTCCTTAGCTGCAATATACTGATCAAACTCTATAACACCGCTTTGGCCTGAACCAAAAAGGATAAATACTCGTGCTCCTCCAACTGCTTCTTTTTATCACGATAAATATCCCAGACTTTTGCTACACTATAAATTCCCATCGACGCCAAGGCTGCAGCCCAAAACACCGGGCCACCGGCAGCCACTCCGGGTAAGGATGCAAGCGAGCCAACAATTAAGCTATTAGCTCCTGATATGCCCGCAAGTTTCATAATATCGCTTCCTGTTATTCCTTTTTTAATATCTTTTACGGTAATTCTCGCATTCTGCTCCAAAGCTTGGAACGCGGGTAATATATCACCTTTTACGATGTTTTCTGTTGCAGACTGGAATTCCCGAATATCCTTGTTTTGCCAATCAACATTTTTCCGTGATGAAAGCTTAGCTAGCCCTTTGCGAAATTCTCGTAGTTCCTCCTCATGGTCTTGTCGAAATCGCATAATTTTGTCCAAATATTCATACTCATCACTCTTGAAAATATTTGGTAATGCAATCGATACCGCCCTTTCAGCTAAATTAGCTGCTTCTATATTTTCCCTAACACCTAACTCGATCTGCACTTGGTCCATAAGAGCAGGATCGCTGGTTATCTGATGCCAACCGCGCTGTAGTTTAAGACGAAGAAACTGCTGTTGAATTGCGTCGTCAGTAAATAATGCTAGCGGGCTTTTATGCTTTATGGCTGCGCACAAAGCATGACTGGTCATAATCGAACTTCCTTCTACGAATGGAAGCTTGATCATTGGATAACCGTGCTCATCTTGTATCTGAAACTTCCCCAGGTTGTACTGCTCCAGAATTGTCGGAGGAATCTTTTCGGCAAAAATATACCAATCATGGGGACTACCTGAAGCTTTGACATCGTTGTCCAGTTTTCTTATATCTTGATCAGACTTGTCTTTATCAAATTGCTCTAAAAACTCTCTGGTGTATTCCCCTGCGATTTGGTCAGCGGGAATAATCTCCATCCAGCCTTCGTACACGAAACTTTCCAAAGGATAATGATGTTCTACTAAAACATCTGCTGAGGATTTATCATCTATAGCAATACCGACACGTTGCCACGCTTCACTTGGATAAATAAGATAAACCTTGTCATACAGAAACAAGGCTTTTTTAACCGTTGCTATTGAACGAAAGTTCATATAGGGGTAATAAAGTGCTTCGTGAAGAGGTTCGATGGTTTCGTTCCTTGTTGGGTTGTTCATAGGTTCTCTCCTTTGAAGAAAAATCTGCCATTTTTATTTCACGGTTTCCATAAAATCTTATAAATACCAGATCCTGCAAAACTACGTTGCAAATACCGTGGAAACAAGCACTTTCGTTATGACGTTTTTAAAAATACTTGCTATGAATCAATGACAAGTCTGAGTGACGCAGCTTCAGACACATCATTTATGCAACTTACTAATTGGTTTTCCCACGAACAAATGTTCCCTGTATATATAGCACCACTACCGAAAACATAGCCAACATCCTGGTTTTCATCGAAGCTACTAATCGCGTTGTTCAATACAGCAAGATAGGGTGTCACGAGCTCCAGCAATATTTCGATTGTTTCGTGGGCTTGTTTTTGGGTGCACCCATTGGTTTCCGTGATGTCTTCGATGATTTTGGCTTTGGTGAGGGTGACGGACATGGTGGGAGGCCTCCTTTCACTTGGAGGCTTCAAACTATCGATAAGAGATTGATTTGTCAATAAAAAATTAAAAAAAACTGATGGTATCACATTGATGCAAAGCTGCGGAATCTGAGCTAATGACCATTCGAAGACTGTCATTTTGGCACAGGGATAGATTACACTTTCAAATCCATCAAAAAATTTGAATTCAACCTTTAAATCAAATATCCGAGCGGTGGAATTCAACAAATTATCCAAAGTTGAGTATTCACCACGCAAATTTTTAAAGGATGCCAGAACAATCCTTAATTGATATAGGAATTGGACCTTTGAACATAGCCAGACTGAAGCTGGGGTGCTCAGCCCGGCTATTGGTTACATTATCCATGAAGGTTGTCGATCCATCTTATCGCCCCTGCATCGCTAATTCTTCCCAAATAGATCTGAGTGATCGACAGACTCGAATGACGTAACAGAATTTTCGAGACGATTTCAATTGGCGTACCGGATCGACTGGCATATGTGGCGGCATGCCTGCGTAAATCATGGGGTTTCAAATGAATTCCGACCAGTTTGCCGGCCTTTTTAACAACAAACCTGGCGGCGGCATAGGTTATCGGAAAAATTCGATCATCGGTTCCGATCCCGTTGTCGCTGATATATTTCTGTAAGCGATCCGCGACTTTCTGGGGCAGGAAGGCAACTTCCGCCTCTTTTCCGCTTTTTGGATCCCGAATGATGGCCTTTCGGTCTTCGATATCCCTGGATGTAAGTTTGAGAACCTCGCCGACCCTCATGCACGCACGAGCCATGAGTTCGAGAATGAGACGATTTCTGGGATTGGGCGTTCTGAAGATGATCTCATCTATTACGTCTTTTTCAATGATTTTAAATTGGGCTGGCTTCCCTGCCCTGAAAAGCTTTCGGAGGGCAGGATTATCACAAGGATTCTGGAAATCGGGCTCAACCGAATTTTTGATGAAATTGAAAAAGGCACTCAAGAGGGTGAATCGTAATTTCTTTGTATTTTGTTTGGTTCCGTCTGATAGTTTGTACATAAATCCCAATATATATTCGGATGTGATGGACGATAGCTCTATGTCGCCGAAATGGTTTTGGAAATTGTCCAGAATGAATTCATAGTTCCGCAACGTATTTTTTTTTCACATTCAGTCGCTGGTAATTGTAAAAATGCTCGATACCTTCTGAAATTTTCATGATAGACCTCCTTTATGATACGGTTAATAAAATATTGACTTCAACCAATGAAACTGATTAATGGTAAGAATACCAAATGAATACGTCAATGAAATTTTGGAGACGAATACTTTCTGAAAATGCAAGAATCATTAACCTGAAGCTATCGCTATCGATTGAGCAATACTTTTAGTATATTGAATTTATTGATATTTTGGGCATTGTTGAGGTATTGTTAAATGGACTGTTTTATGTATGTTTGCAAGTATCCTTAAATAACTACCGTCACACAATCATCATTACTTTTTACAGAAATGGAACAAATTATACAAAAAAGACCACACACAATTTCTTTGAAGCTCAATCACGTTGCTTCTAACCCGTGGATGAGAATGCTTCTGCAGGGCAAAGTATCATATGACGATCTATTAGGAATGTTTGCCAAGGATCTTGGGGCTGATGACATTACTGTTCTTCTCGACTGCATTCTTAATAGGCCGCTCAGATACAGAAATCGCGCCATGGCTATACTCTCGCACATAGCTGATAATGACATACAGAGCATTGCAGCGTTCTTGTTTGTTCATCCTAGAACTATAAGCCGGTACATCCACCGATACAGAAGTGGTGGCGTTCGGTCACTTCTAGATTATCCCAGTAGCAAGGTGAAAAAAGCAGATAGATCCGAGAATAAGCAAGCGGTTTTCGCAGTACTCCATTCACCGCCGATGACGTATGGAATAAACAGGACCACATGGCGAATAAAGGATCTTCAAAACGTATTGGTAACGCAAGGGGTGGATCTTGGTAGATCCTGTATCAGCCGTATCATTAGGGAAGCTGGGTACCGAATCAGAAAGGCAAAAACGGTATTGACCAGCACTGACCCGGACTACAGAGAAAAACTGAAGAGGATTACTAATGTTCTTTCGAATCTGGACCCGAACGAAAAGTTTTTTTCTGTCGATGAGTTCGGACCATTTGCTGTCAAGATGCAAGGCGGCAGGTCGCTGACAAGGCCTGGCGAAGTAAGAACGGTTCCCCAATATCAAAAAAGTAAAGGCAGTTTGATTATTACGGGAGCATTGGAATTGTCTACCAATCAAATGACATATTTCTATTCCGAGCACAAGAATACGGCTGAGATGATCAAACTGCTGAATGTCTTATTGGAAGCATACTGCAGTGAAAAGCGCATCTATTTTTCATGGGATGCAGCTTCATGGCATGCCTCTAAGGAACTCTATGCGAAAGTTGAGGAAGTAAACACAAGCGAATACAGAAAAAAGCATAGAACTCCCTTGGTTGAACTGGCACCTTTACCATCTTCGGCTCAGTTCCTGAACGTTATCGAATCAGTATTTAGCGGTATGGCAAGGGCGGTAATTCACAATAGTGATTATCAGTCAGTCAGTGCAGCCATGGCGGCCATCGATAGGCATTTTGAAGAAAGAAACGAACACTTCAAAATGTATCCCAAACGGGCAGGGAACAAGATATGGGGTGACGAACTGGTCGTACCAGTATTTAAGGAAAGCAATAATTGCAAAGATCCGAAGTATGGGCGCTAATAATCTGGTATCGTAATTGTCGCCGTGTTTTATACTGATCTTTTTGAAGATAATTATCAAATCAAGCAGTCGAACCCCTCACAAAAATTAAAGGATGCATTCGGTATCATTTATCCAAAAACAACCCTTGAAACTCAAAGATACATCACGGATACTGAAGTTTATAAAAATTCAAGTATCATATCCTAATCTTGAATCCAGAATAACTCGAATATCTCACCAATATCAAATTTATACTAAATTCAAGTGATGCATGGCGGCTATTATCGAAAACCTAATTCGCATGGCCCTACAAGATGTTGTGTTTGTGGAAAACTTCGTGAAAAATACATTTATAAGGATTGAGGGTCAAGTCCACATCCAATCTATGTCAGGATAATTGGTGCGATTACCTGGCAGATGGGTTGACTGAAGAAATTCTGATTGCTCTAACCCGTTTTTCGAACCTGCCCGTTATGAGGGCTTTGTCTCGAGATTTTCATCATCTTCATCCTTCGTTACCGTAAAATTGTTGAAAGCGATGATACGATTCGGGTTGTCATATCTATGTCTGAATTTGCGGAACATACCTTTTGACCGGACAAGCTTGGTGAGAAGAGCAGGCTGCGCAATTGCGCACATGAGTGCGGCATCCGGCAGCGTACGCATAAGCACCGGCGAACCGGCCGCCGGCAATTCGGTACGCCGATTCGATCTTTTTGGGCGTGGCTGATATTAAGCCAGGAATTCCAGTATGTCCGGACCAATAAGCATTTTTCAGTCCGCTCTTTTTGGCGATGTTAGCGCAACGATCCATCAGTTCGACGGTAGCGCCGGGATGATGTTCCAGGCCATAATTGGGCCTAAAGGCTAAAAAACACACCGGCAGGTCGACATCTATGTCAGCTATAAATCTGCAAAGCGGTTCGATTTCCTCCTCGTTGATTTTGGGAATCACCAGGATTCGGTATTCCCAAAGCTTTTCTTTAGCAAAACGTCCGATGTATTTAGCGTTGCGCGGCACCAGTTCAGAGGAGGCGCCGGTCAAGGCTAAATGCACTTCATCGTTAAAGGCTTTGATATCATAGGTAATGGAGGTGGTGAATTTCAGTACTTTCGTTAAGCTGGCGCTTGTCATGTGACCATTGGTGTCGAAATTGACTTTCAAATCAGGAGACAGTTTGCGGGCTTCGGCAACGACCTGTTCGATATAGGGCAGGTGAATGGTGGGCTCGCCACCGGAAAAGAAAATTCTGTCTGCACCCATCAGCTTGGCTGCAGGAGAGTCTAACTGAGCAACACATTTTCTGGCCAACTCTTTGGCTGAAACAAATGTCTTGGGCCGATATCCATTATCGGGCAGTTGGGCAATAGTCCAATTTTGGCAATTCAAACATTTATAATTGCATCCAGCCATAAATACGGTGTAGCTTTCCGGTGGGGCCGGGTGAAGGGTGGCGGAGGCCACAGCCGGCACTGTCATGCGGCAGATACCGGTTTGACCCTCAAGGCGGTTGACCCCACAGCGATGCTCACACAGGTTGCAGCGGGCAAGTGGTTTCAGGTAATCTTCTTGGTTCATATTGCACCAGGGCACAACCGGAATTGAAGATTGAAAATTTGTAGTTCGCCTCGACTCGACTGAGCTCGTCGCGGGCCGGCGGATCTATTTTATTCTGTTTTCACCGTCAAAACATTTTAAATCAGATCAACAGATACCCAGCCGGGACAAGCTGGTATAATAAAATTAGCGATATGACATCCTGCTTTATCTCAGTCCGCGAATAAATTCTCCAACCCCCTCAGTTCCGTGTTTTTCCATCACCCGAATAGTCTGGGTGCCGATGACGGCAATATCGGCTTTGCCTTTTAGAAAATCGATATCCGCTTTTTCCTTGAGCCCAAAGCCCAGGGCCAGCGGCAGGTCGGTGCCCCGGCGACATCGATTGAGATAGGCGTCCAGTTCATTTGAAAAACTCGTCTTCTGGCCGGTGACGCCTTTTCTGGCAACACAGTAAATAAAGCCTGCGGCAAAAGAGGCAATATATTGCATGCGCGCCAGGGAGGTTGTCGGCGCATATATCAGGATCGGCGCCAGATCGCGCTGCTGCATGACCTCCAGATACTCCTGGCCTTCTTCCGGCGGAATATCGGGAACAATAGCCCCCTGCAGGCCAGCGTCCGCCAATTTCGCTGCAAAACGGCTTAGGCCGTATTGGTAGGGCACATTGTAATAACTCATAATGAGAAACGGGATGTCAAATCGGCGGGCAGCCGTACCCGCAAATTCAAGGCACTTTTCGACGCTGACACCATCCTCCAGGGCTTTCTGGTTGGCCCGGGCGATCACTGGACCGTCGGCGGTGGGCTCGGAAAAAGGGATCTGAAGCTCCATCAGGTCAACGCCGGCCGCCACCATGGTTTCGATGATTTTAGAGCTGGCTTCAAATGACGGATAACCCAGAACGATGTGCGTCATCAGCAAAATTTCCTTTTGGGCCAGTCGGTTTCTAAGATATGCGTTCAGCACGGTATCCCTCCGCTTTCTTTTGGATAAACCTGCTCCATTGTTGATCTGAAAAGGCGTCGGCCACCGTGAAAATATCCTTGTCTCCCCGGCCCGACTGGTTGATCAGGATTATATCATCGGCTGCCAGGTCAGGCGCCTCCTGGAAGGCCCGGGCAAAGGCATGGGCCGACTCCAGGGCCGGAATCACCCCCTCTTTTTGCATGGTCAGGGTGAATGCCTCCAGGACCTCCCGGTCGGTTGCCGCTTCAAACCGAATATTGCCTGCCTGCCACAGGTCGGCCAGAATCGGTGAGACGCCGACATAATCCAGCCCGGCCGCCACACTGTGAGTATCCTGCATCTGCCCTTCATCATTTTGCAGAAAATAGGTTTTGTAGCCCTGGGCAATGCCGGGGGTACCGTCTTTGGAGGCCAGTCGGGATGCATGCCGGCCGGATTCCAGGCCCTGCCCCCCCGCCTCGACTCCGACCAGTTCCGTGGGATCATCGTAAAAGCCGCTGAAGATCCCCAGGGCATTGGATCCCCCGCCGACACAGGCATAAACCCGCGTGGGCAGTCGGCCCTCCCGCTGCAAAATCTGCCGCCGGGCCTCCTGGCCGATGATGGACTGAAAATAGGACACCATCTCGGGAAACGGGTGGGCGCCGCAGGCGGTCCCCAGAACATAGTGGGTATCGTCCATGTTGCCGGCCCAGTCCCGCAGGGCGGCATTGATGGCGTCTTTTAATATTCTGGAGCCGTCACGCACCGGCACGACCTCCGCGCCCAAACGTTCCATCCAGAACACGTTGGGCCGCTGACGGGCCACGTCCAACTCGCCCATGTATATCGTGCAGCTGAATCCGAATTTGGCGGCCATGGTGGCCGTGGCCACACCGTGCTGGCCGGCGCCGGTCTCGGCGATCACCCGGCGTTTGCCCATCCGTTTCACCAGCAGCCCCTGCCCCATCACATTGTTGGCCTTGTGGGCCCCGGTGTGATTCAGGTCCTCACGCTTGATATAGATTCGCGGCCCGCCAAAATATTCGCTTAAGTTCTCGGCGAAGGTCAATGGGGTCGGCCGGCAGGAGTAGGTGGACATCAGATTTTTATAGCCTTCCCAGAACCCGGGATCCTCCTTGGCATCCTGAAACGCGGCCGCAAGTTCTTCGAAAGTTGAAATCAGTATTTCCGGCAGGTAGGCGCCGCCGAATTCTCCGTAATAGCGTGCTTCCAGCATATGATTTTTCTCCATTGACCCAATCAAATACGGATTGGGTTATTTGTTATCTGTTATTGGTTATTGGTAAAAAAGCTTGATGCCGGGAGGCCCGGAGGCTGGAATGCTGGGAGGCTATAAGGCTGGAAAGTTTTAAGGTTTGGATGCTTGAAGGCTCATAAATCCGTTGGTTTTAGCATCCCAGCTTCCTGGCCTCCCAGCCTCCCAGCTTCCCAGCTTCCCATCCTCCCAGCTTCCCGGCCTCCCAGCTTCCTGGCCTCCCAGCTTCCCGGCCTCCCGGCTTCCGGGCTTCCCAGCCTCCCAGCCTCCCAGCCTCCCAGCTTCCCAGCCTCCCAGCTTCCTGGCTTCCGTGCCTCCCAGCCGAAACCTCGAAAATTGAGCATTCGATGTTCTTCTAGTCGATTCTGCTCACCTTCGTCATCAATTCCTTCATCAACGAGTAACTCTTCTTCCCCGGACATTCTTCCACCCCGCTGTTCACATCGACCGCATAGGGCCTGACCCGACGGATGGCTTCTGCGATATTGGCCGGGCCGAGCCCGCCGGAGAGGATCAGGGGTATCCCGCAATCCTTGATTCTGACTGCCAGCCGCCAGTCAAATGTCTGCCCCGTGCCGCCGGCTTTATCCTTGACATAGGTATCGAGGAGAAAGGCCCTGACGCTGCTCCGATAGTCCCGGACATTCGGCGGATTCGAGTCGTCCTTTATCCTGAAGGCCTTAATCGTATGAGGCATCAGGCCGCGGCAAAATTCAGGTGACTCATTACCATGAAGCTGCACCAGATCGAGGCCGCAGTAGTTTATGTGCTCTCTTATTTTACCGGCTTTCTCATCGACGAATACACCCACGGTTTTTACGAAAGGAGGAATTGCGTTGATGATATTACGCGCCTTATCCATGGATATCTGTCGCGGACTGGAAGCGAAAATAAACCCCAGGGCGTCGGCCCCGAGTTCAACTGCCCTTAAGGCGTCCTTGGTTTCAGTTATCCCGCAGATTTTTACTTTCATAGAAACCGCTCCGGCAAAAAGTCATACATAAGTCATTAGGCATTCGAGGTCGTTGCATTCCTCGAATTAATCTACAATCAAGCCCCCGTGGGCGGGGATAAACCCCATTGCTACTATTAGTGCGAGGTTGGTCCGAAGGGGTGGGATTTATCCCCACCCGCTCTTTTACTTGTTATACCATTATGTTTCCCGACTAACCGCTATACATAGGGCGGTACCAAATAGATGTGAATGACCTGTTGGGTTTCGCCCTTAAAATCAACATTTCTAATGCCCCGTCATCGTAGGTTGGGTTGAGGTACGAAACCCAACAATGCCCGAAAGGCTCTACCCAACCTACCGGAAAACGGACTTTTCGTTCAGGCAATTTCAATAGGTTTTTCTGCAAGAATTCCGGCGCGAACGATTTCGGTTGTCTTCTTGGCCAGGTCATCACTTCTCATCAACGCAGAGCCCACCAGCACCGCCTGAATCCCGGTGTTTATCAAAGAGCGAATGTCCGCAACTGCGGCCAGTCCGCTTTCACTGACGACGACCCGATCATCCGGCACCAGGGGCGCCAGCTCATAGGTGGTGTTGATATCAACGGTAAAACTATCCAGGTCGCGATTGTTGATGCCTATAACATCGGCCCCGGCGTCAAGCGCCTTCTCAAGGTCGTCCCTGTCGTGTATTTCGGTCAAAGGGATCATGCCCCGTTCCCGGCCGACGGAAATTAATTCTGCCAGTTGTGTCTGGGACAGGATTCGCGCAATGAGCAGGAATGAGTCCGCACCAAATAAAGCAGCTTCCCGAACTTGAACTGCATCGATGATAAAATCCTTGCGCAGGATCGGCAGGGCGACGGTTTTTTTCAAACGCGGCAAGTAATTCAGGTCGCCCTGGAAAAAGCGCTTGTCCGTCAGCAAAGATATGGCCGCCGCGCCGGAATCTTCATAGATTTTGCCAATCGACTCCGGCTCGGTCTGGGGACGAATGCGCCCCGCCGAAGGCGAAGCAAACTTGATCTCAGCGATCAGGTTGATCCGGCCGGGCGCCGATATAGCCGCCTTGAAATCGCGGATCGGCGGTAAACTTCCATCAATTTCATCCGGCATTGATTTTTTTAGCCGGGCCACCTCGTTTTTCTTCTCTGCCAGTATTTCTGTTAGACGTTGATGTATACCCATATAATCCCTACCCAAGTGTTTAGTTTTACAAATTTGGAATGGATTCCCTTGAGGGCCGGCAAGCCTGGAAGCCGGAAGGCTGGAATGCTGAAAGCAAGCACTGTTTGTGCCTTCAAGCCTCCCAGCCTTCGAGCTTTCCAGCCATTCATCATCAAAGTCAATTAACCAATAGCCACCAATGACGCCTCAACGATTTTGAGCCTATAGCACTTTTCGAATATACGGCTTGCACTGGCGCGTAAATTCAATAAGCTGATCCAGCTTCTGGCGCGCTTTGCCGGAATCGATTGCATCGGCGGCGACCCGAATGCCGTCGTTGATATTCTCGCAGACGCCGGCAGCCACAAAGGCAGCCGAGGCATTCAGCAGGACCATGTCCCGCTTGGGGCCCTGGTCGCCATTTAGAATGCTGCGGGTAATATTGGCGTTTTCAGCGGCATCGCCGCCGACAATATCCTCACAGTCCGCCCGTTTCAGGCCGTATTCTTCCGGTGTCATCTTGAATGTATGCACCTCACCACCCTTTAAATGCGACACCTTGGTCGGGCCGCAAATGCTGATTTCATCATAGGTGCCTTCCCCGCAGACGACAAAGGCCTCCCGCGTACCCAGCCGCTGGAGCACCAATGCGATTTTGTCCGTCAGGCCGGCTTCATAGACGCCCAGGACCTGGGCTGACGCGCCCGCCGGATTGGTCACCGGACCGAGCAGGTTAAAGATACTGCGGATCCCGATCTCTTTTCGGGGGCCGGCGGCGTATTTCATGGCACCGTGAAACAGCGGTGCATAGAGAAAGCCGATGCCGATTTCAGAGATGCAGTTTTCCACATCGGTGCTGGTAAGATCCAAATTGACATTAAGGCTTTCCAGCACGTCGGCGCTGCCGCACAGACTGGAAACCGCCCGGTTGCCGTGCTTGGCCACCTTGATGCCGCCGCCCGCTGCGACAAAGGCAGTCGTCGTCGAAACATTGAACGTCCGGGTGCCGTCGCCACCGGTTCCCACGATGTCCAGGATGGTCTCATCTTCAATGTTGATCTCATCCCGGTCAATATTTACGGCGTGGTTGTTGATGTTGATTTTCGTGGCTTTGGCCCGCATGGTACGCGCGGCCCCCGTGATCTCATCCACCGTTTCGCCCTTTAATCTCAACGCCGTAATGAAGGCCCCGATCTGGGCCGGTGTGGCAGCGCCGGTCATTATTTCATCCATGGCTGCGGCCATTTCATCTTCTGTCAAATCTTCTTCTCGAACGACTTTTGCAATCAGCTCCTTAATCATTTTGGCTTCCTCCTTGTATTGAAAAATTGTGCAACAATTGTTTTCCCGCTTCGGTCAAAATGGATTCAGGATGAAACTGAACCCCTTCAACCCGGTGTTGACGGTGCCTTAATCCCATGATCTCGCCCTGCTCGGTCCAGGCGCTGATCTCCAGGCAATCAGGCAGCGACTGTCGCTCCACAATCAGCGAATGATAGCGCACCGCCACAAACGGGTTGGCCAGTCCCTTGAAAATACTGCGTCCGTCGTGAAAAATCCGCGACGTCTTGCCGTGCATAATGCGGCCCGCCCTGACCACCTTGCCGCCAAATACCGCGGCCAGGGCCTGGTGCCCGAGGCACACGCCCAATACCGGAATTTTACGCCCCAGCCGGCCGATGGCTTCAAGGGATACACCCGAATCAGCGGGGGTACCCGGCCCGGGCGAGACCATCAGGGCCGACGGCTGCAGGGCTTCGATAGCCGGTATATCGATCCGGTCGTTTCTAAAAACGGCGACCTCCTGGTCCATCTGTTCCAGCAGTTGGACGAGGTTGTAGGTAAAGGAGTCATAGTTATCAATCAGCAAGATCATTTTCTTTCACTCTTTCGATGGCCTTGAACATGGCCGCGGCCTTTCGCAAGGTTTCATCATATTCATTGGCCGGTGATGAATCAGCCACGATCCCGGCGCCGACCTGAATCGAAAGCCGGTCTTTATTGATGGTGATGGTGCGGATCGTAATGCAAAAATCCATGTTCCCGTTAAAGCCGAAATAGCCAACCGCCCCGGCATAGGGTCCACGCGGGGCCGGTTCCAGTTCACCGATAATCTGCATGGCCCGAATTTTTGGCGCCCCGCTGACGGTCCCGGCGGGAAAGGCCGACATAAACATATCAAAACAGTCCGTATCCGGTTTCAGATTGCCCTCGACCCGCGAGACGATATGCATGACATGGGAATAGCGTTCGATCTCCATCAGTCGAGGCACGGTCACCGAGCCCGGCGTTGCGACTTTGCCGACATCGTTGCGGCCCAGGTCAACCAGCATGATGTGCTCGGCGCGTTCCTTGGGATCACCCAACAGGTCTTTTTCATGTCGCTGATCTTCATCCGGCGTTTTACCGCGCGGCCGGGTGCCGGCAATGGGACGCAGCTCAATTTTGCCGTCCGTCAAACGCACCAGGATCTCCGGGGATGCACCGATCAGCTTGATGTCGTCGAAATTCAGGTAAAACATGTAGGGTGACGGGTTGACGCTGCGCAGGTTGCGGTAGAGGGTCAGGTCCTCGCCGGCGGCCTGGCCCGTAAATTGCTGGGAAAGTACGACCTGGATGACATCGCCGGCCACAATGTGTTCTTTGGCCCGCATCACGGCCGCCTCGAAGTCGGCCCGCTGAAAGTTGGACTGGAGCTCGCTGACGGTGAAAGAATCACCATTCGAAGCGCCGGGCAGGGGTGCATTCAATTTCGCGATCGTATGGCTGACTTCCTGACAGGCCTGACGATAGACCTGCTCCGGATCCTGGGTTTCGGTAAGATGGGCAAACACAACCACCTTGATCATGTGGCTGAAGTGATCGAAGACGATCAGATGCCGGCAGGCGGTAAATATGGATTCCGGCAGATCGCGCTCAACGGGCTTAATTCCGGGAAGATGCTCCCATTTTCGGATCAGATCATAGTTGAAGTAGCCTACCAGCCCGCCTTGAAACGGCGGCAGGTCATCGGAGGTCACCGGTTTTATCTGGGCGCTTAACTCCCTGAGCACATCCAGCGGATTACCGACATTCTTCAATTCCCGCATCCGACCGTTTTGCCAGACGGTCATGTCCCCGTTGCGCGAAACGGTTTTTATAAAAGGCTTGCAGCCGATAAAACTATAGCGGCCCCAACGTTTGCCGCCGTCGGCGCTTTCCAGCAAATAGGTGTAGGAGTCGTCCCTCAATTTCAGATAGGCGGAGACCGGCGTTTCCGTATCTGCCAGGTACTCCTGATATACCGGTATCAAATTGCCTTGCCGGGACATTTTCTTAAAATCCGCCAGTGATGGTTTTATTTTCATTTTTGCTCTCCAAAAATAAAAGGCCGTGAGACTTCGGGTCTCACGGCCTTTAAAAATGCAACAAAAAAACCGTGAGCCCTTAGGAGGTGCCCACGGTTTAAAATGATTTTATGTCAATCTGGTCTATCCTGGCAGGCGCGCCTCCTGGTTGGAGTTGAGCCACCACCAATTGCCCAGTGAACTTTTAATGGTATTATTGATATCTTGTTTCATAGACTCTCACCTTAGTGATCGTGAGGAATAATGTCAAGGAAAAAATTTTGGAGGTTCAACGATAACAAGTTGAAAGATTCTCGAATCGCTGACTGCCTATAATTTTGCATCGGTTACAAAGGTAATATCGGCGCTCTGTTCCCGGCTGACAGCGGCAAAGTTCACATGAGATGATTTATACAGCTAAAAATCCGACAAACATGTTGACTTAGTCCGATGACTTAGTCTATAATCCAATCAAAAAATTGGAGGAAAACATCAAATGTCCACCATTATCAATGTGCATGAAGCCAAGACGCACTTCTCCAAGCTGCTGGAACGTGCTCATGCCGGCGAGGAAATCGTGCTGGCGAAAGCCGGAAAACCATATGCTCGCTTGGTTCCTTTGGAAAGCGCGCAACCTAGGGTGCCCGGCATAGCAGAAGGACGACTTGATGAGTCTTTTTTTGATCCGCTGCCTGAGGATGAGCTAAAGGCATGGAGCCAGTAATGGAAATAAAAAGCCGGTATTTGCTTGATACCCATGTTTTGCTGTGGTGGTTATTTGATGACCCCAAACTTTCCGATCCTGCAAGGGCCATCATTCGAGCACCGCAGAATACAATCATAGTAAGCAGTGCGTCCGGGTGGGAAATATCTACTAAAAGCCGGTTGGGCAAATTGCCACATGCCGCTAATGTGGCTAAAGAGCTACCGGATTTACTGCAAAGGGCACGCATGCAAATTTTAAAGATTACCATGGAACATGCACTGGCAGCGGGTGCCCTTCCGGGCCCTCATCGCGACCCGTTCGATCGAATGCTGATCGCTCAGGGACAAATTGAACAATTACCGATCGTAACATCAGACCGGGCATTTAAAAATTATCCGGTTAACCTTATCTGGTAAGCCTTTTAAAAAAGTAGCAACTGTTCAAGGATCAAAAAATCATTTTCCTCAATTTATTCCACACATATTCTACCAAAATCTTTGCAAAAACGTTTATCTGCATAACCAATCAATAAGAGTTATTTACAAAAATTCTTTAATTTTTTCACGATTTAGGATATTGAGTAATCTTTTTTAAATAATTTTAAAGGTTTTGTTGGATAGGTGACGGTGGCTGATGCTTCAATTATCTAACTAATCAACCAGATAACCAATCATCCAATCAACTCAGACCAATAGAGGAAACCATGCGCAAATACCCTGAGAAGCCCGAAAAAGTTTATTATTTCGGCACCTGCCTGGCCGACATGTTTTATCCCCAGGCCGGAATGGCGGGCATCAAGCTGATCCAGCAACAGGGGGTCAGGGTCATATTTCCGTCCCGGCAAACCTGCTGCGGCCAGCCGGCCTACAATTCCGGTTTTCCGGCGGAAGCCAGGGCCGTGGCGCGCAAGCAAATGGATATCTTTTATAAAGATTGCCCAATAGTTGTGCCTTCCGGCTCCTGCGCGGGGATGATGCGGCACCATTACCCTGAACTATTTGAAAATGACCCCGGCCTCGCCGATGTGAAGGCCTTTTCGGCCCGAATCTACGAGCTTTCCGAATTTTTAGTCAATGTCTTAAACGTCAGCCTTGAAGATCAGGGTGATCCCATCAAAGTGACCTGGCATTCATCCTGCCACGCCATGCGCGAGATGAAAATCACCGAGGATTCCAAATTATTGATCCGGCAATTAAAAAACGTTGAACTGATCGATCTGGAAAATGAATACGAATGCTGCGGATTCGGCGGCACGTTTGCCGTCAAACAGCCGCAAATCTCGGGTGTTATGGTAAATGACAAAGTCGATTACATCAAACAATCCGGTGCCAGCCGGGTGCTGTCAGGCGACTGCGGCTGCCTGATGAATATTTCCGGCGCTATCGATTACCGAAAAGAACAGATAGCCGGCCAGCACCTGGCGGAATTTATCTGGGAGAGAATTAATGGACCATCAACCATCAGTTGATTTTGAAAATAACGTGTCCCGGGCCTTAAATGATGCCCAATTAAGAAAAAATTTCAAGTTCGCCATGGGAAATTTCGTAGCCCGACGCAAAACCATATTTCCCAATGCGGATGATACCGAAAGACTGCGGGCAACGGGCAATGCCATCAAAAAAAGGGCCTTGAGCAAGCTGCCGGAATTGTTGGCGCAGCTCGAAAAAAAGTGCACCCAAAACGGAATCCGGGTGCACTGGGCCGAGACCACGGATGAAGCCAATCAGCAGGTTCTCAAAATTATGCAGGATCATGATGCCACCCGCATGGTCAAGGGCAAATCCATGGTGTCAGAGGAGATGCATCTTAACAAATTCCTGCAGGCCCATGGCATCGAGGCCCTGGAATCCGACCTGGGCGAATTTATCATCCAGTTAAACAATGAGACCCCGTCCCACATAATCGTGCCGGTCATCCATAAAAACAAAGACCAGATCGCCCGGATCTTACATGAGAAATTGCCGGACACGCCTTATACGGAAGACGTCCAGGAACTCAATGCCATCGCCCGTAAAACCTTGCGCCAAAAATTTTACGAGGCCGACGTCGGGTTGAGCGGGGTCAACTTCGCGGTCGCCGAAACCGGCACCCTGTTTTTGGTGGAAAATGAAGGCAACGGCCGCATGTGCACCACGGCCCCGCCGGTGCACATCGCCCTCATGGGACTGGAAAAAGTGGTCGAAAAGCTGACGGATATCCCGCCCATGATGCGCCTGTTGATTGGTTCGGCCACCGGTCAATTAATCACCACCTATTTGAACATGATCACCTCGCCGCGCAAAGCAGGCGAACTGGATGGGCCCAAGGAAGTGCATTTGATCATCCTGGATAATGGGCGTTCCAAAATTTTTACCGATGCCCAGCGGCGCCAGACCCTGCAGTGCATCCGCTGCGGCACCTGTCTCAACCACTGTCCGGTCTACACCCGCATTGGCGGCCATGCCTATGGCTTTGTCTATCCCGGTCCCATCGGAAAAATACTGAATCCCCAGGTCGATGGATTAAAGGCCGCCGGCGTTCTGGCCACGGCCTCCAGTCTGTGCAACGCCTGCGAGGAAGTCTGTCCGGTTAAAATCCCTATCCCGCAGCTGCTGCGCCGCATCCGCAACGAAAGCTACGCCAACGCATCGGCCAACACCATGGAAGGCCGCGGGTACAAGCGCAACTGGCTGGAAGTCGTCACCTGGAAAGCATGGTCGTTTATCAACACCCATGCCTGGATCAATGCCGCCGGCTTAAAAATACTGACGACCCTGGGGCTGAAGCCACCCCGCATGGGGCCGCTGAAAAAATGGACCCAGTACCGCACGGCCCCTGAATTTGCCCGCCAAAGCCTGCATGAATTAGCCAAACAAAATGGAGTCGACAATGAGTGAGCAGTCACGTGAACGCATATTTGCCAGGTTAAAGTCAGCCGGCGCCGGGGCGACGGCGGTCGTCCAGCCTGAGTCCCTGCCAATGGTTGAACAGAGCCGCCGGGAAAAAGTTGAGAAGCTTAAAGCACTGATGGAGGCCATGCGCACCGAAGTGCATATCACCAGTGAACGGGAGTGGCTGGGCCTGCTGGAAGATATTTTGAGGCAGCGCAACATAAAAGATTTGCTTTACGGCCCCCGGAGTCCAATCGGTGAAGCCCTGCAGCATAAATGGCAGACGTCCGGTGACGGCCTGCCGGAGCTCGTCCCTTACGAGGACGAAATCGAAAAGATCAAGGAGCGTGTATTTAAGGTCGAAGCCGGTATTACGTCCACCAGGGGGGGCATCGCTGAAACCGGTGCCCTGATTTTATGGTCTTCAATAGAGGAGCCCCGCCTGTTGTCCCTGGTCCCGCCCATCCACATCGCCGTCTTGCGGGCCGATACAATTTACAACTCCCTGCTGGAAGTCATGCAAAAAGAAAACTGGGCCGCCGGCATGCCCACCAATGCCTTTTTAATCTCCGGCCCCTCGAAAACAGCGGACATCGAGTTGGTCCTGGCCTTCGGTGTGCATGGTCCCAAGGAGTTGATTGTGCTGTTGGTTGACGATGAGGAGGACAGATGACAGAGGGATTGGATTGCGGATTTTGGATTGCGGATTGCGGATTTAGAAAACAGAAGATAGCGGGCAGATGACAGATGGCAGACGTAAGAGGTCAGAGGGATTTGATTGCGGATTTCGGATCGCGGATTGCGGATTTAGAAAACAGCGTTTTCGATTAAGTAGCGGCTGGGTTTATCCCCGCCTGAATTGGGTTTATTTTAGGCGCTGCCTCTGGCCTGAAAAACGATCAGTTTAATCAAAAAAAATTGAAAAAGCAAATATCGAGTATCGAACAAGTAGTAAAGAATGTCGAAGTAAGGAATCCTATCGATTTTCGCTAAAAATGAAAGAGCGCAGCGATTCCACCATTCGTCATTCGACATTCGACATTCATCATTTTATGTAAGAGGCATCATCCCAGCCGCCGATCTATCCATTCCAGCACCCAACCCATTATATTTTACAAATTTTCCCGCTCTTGCTGCTACAGCTAAATTCGAAAATTGAATTTATTTTCAAAGCAATGCCGTTACGCCAATTGCCCTTAAATAGCCAGGCAGGTTGTGCTCTTTTTTTCACCTCGAAAATTGATTTTGCGGCCTACTTTAGCGCTTGCTGAATTTTGGATTCAATTTAAGAAATTCATAAAAAAAGCCGATACATTAAATCAGCTGCAAACATTCAAAGCCGATCTCTCAATGCTGCAATAAACGCCAATTACTGGGATATGAAAAAGGAAAACAGTCGATGAATGATTCCGCAACACGGAATTCAAATTCTTCTGCAAGAATAAATCAATTCGCCCTAGCGGTTTTGATTATTGGCTGTGTTGCGATCTATTTCAAGCCGGCCGCCAGGGGACTATATGTGGCATTGAAATCTCCCCCCCGGAACTCAATTGCGTCAGCCGTCATCGAACCGGAAATAGAGAATCCGCTGCCGGCGTCAATCCCATTCGATCCGAGCGAGGAGTACCGGTTAAAAATTCAAGAGGCCGCGCAGCTTATCGATGAATTGACGCAAAAAAAGAGGGAGATATACGAACTCATCCGCTACTACAAAAACGGCATCATCGACCTGGAAAAACAAATCATTGCAGAGTCCCGGGAAAAGAAATTAATCCAATATGCAGGAGCAATCAAACACAAGCGGGTTGAACTGGTTCTTCGCACCATTCAGCGCCGCCGAGGCTACATCCAAATGCTTGAAGTCTCCCGGCGCTGGATCCAGAGCAGCAGCGAATTGCTGCTCTATCTTAAGCGCAGGACTCATTTTGATCTACAATTGGTCGATATCGCCGGCGGGATCGACTTGGATCAGCATATGGCGCAACTCGATCTCGCAATCCATAAATACCGACCGACAGCTGAAAATTTGCCGGTTAAACTGCAGGAGGCAAGCAGTCTTCCACTCGAGACGATCTGGAGCCGAATCGTAAAGCCCCATGAAAAAACCGCCCTGAAGCCCACTAGCAAAGCAAATCTCGATATCTTAAACGGTCTAGATCCGCATGCGCTGAACTACGCCGACCTGAAAACTTTTCGCAAGAGAATCTCAAACAAACTGCCCCGCTATAGCCGGTTTATAAAAGCCGCCGCCCATAAGCACGGATTCGACTGGCATCTGATAGCGGCCCAGATATATCAGGAATCCCGTTTCAACCCGCGAGCTAAAAGCAGGGCCGGAGCCAGGGGGATGATGCAGATCCTTCCTCGCACGGCCCGCAGCTTAGGGGTTAAAGACAGTTATAATGCAGTCGAAAATATCAACGCCGGTGTGCGATATTTGAAGAGGCTTTATGATAACTACAGCAGCATTGCAGGATCTGACCGGATGATGTTGGCGCTGGCCGCCTATAATGCCGGCCGGGGACATGTCGAGGATGCCCGCCGCCTGGCGGCTCAAAAGGGACTGGATCCAAACTCATGGGATTCTTTGAAGAAAACCTTACCTCTATTAAGATTTCGTAAATATTATAAAAAATCAAAGCACGGCTACTGCCGCGGGACCGAGCCGGTCAACTACGCCAAAAGAATTATGACATTTTACAAGGTGTTGAAGCAGCAGGAGACGGAATTTAAAACAGCACAGGCGAAACTGTAAAGCGTGGTATTAGACCCTTAGCAAGATTTTTCAGACAACATGTTGTAAGTTACTGTGGGTTTCAGGTGTCAGGTTTTGGAACTCGGTTCCCTGACACCCGACACCTGACACCTGAATTCTTTGAATAGCGCTGTAGCTGTACCGCAGGGGACCCTTTTCCCGGCGTAGTCTTGGAAAAAGCCTATCACCCAACTTTTGAAATCACACCATGTTTGCCTAGGATTTATCAACTGGAAGATTTTCGCCACCAAGACACGAAGACTCGAAGTTTTTTGTAAAAATCTTTTTCTTTGTGTCTTGGTGCCTTCGTGGCTAATATTTTTGGTTTATCCGGGTCGGGAATAAGCTCAGGCTTGAGCCCGCGTGCCGTTAGAACCGCCGCAGTGCTGGAGAACGGAAAGACGGCGTCGCCTCCCACTAGCGGGCAGCTGAAAGATCAATGCGTCGGCCGTGGGGCGTGTTGAGATAGGCCCGCCGCCAGTCTGCCTTGCGCCGGCGCAGGTCCTCATCGCCGACGAGACCCTTGGCCGCGCAAATCCGTTCCAGGGCGCTAAGCCAGTGCTGATAGTAGGTGTCTCCCAGGTCCGGGTCGCCCCGTTCCTGGGCCGCCCGGATTTCATGGCTGAAAAACTTTACCCACTCCGGCCAGGTGAAACAGCCGGCCTCCGAAAGGCGCACAGCCAGGGCGAAGGCCTTGGCCTCCCAGGGCTGGTTGAAAACCGGACCGTCCTCATCCTGCGGCAGCGACGGCAAATCGTCAAAGGACAAGACGAGAGGTGGTGAAAATTGATTATTTTCAGAAAGGTTTTTTGAGCCCATTTTTGAATCTCTAACAGGTGCGAACAATATTAGATTTTGGATTTTGGATTTTGGAATTAAGGAATTCTGCTTGTCGTGAGCCTTTTTGTCGAATCGCCTGTCGTGAGCTTCTGTGTCGAACGGTCTAATTTTAAATTGATAGAGCGAAGCGATTCCACAAATCCGAAATCCGCAATCTAAAATCCAAAATATTGGCTCGTGGCGTCATAGGAGTAAAAGCGGGATGAATTTGTGAATGCAAATTAGGCATATTTTCACCATCATTCATACTCCAGGTAATCTTCCCACAGATCGACATAAACGGCACTGCGGCCGCTCGTGCTTTTGCCCCACAGGGCTTCGGCGGTAAAGCGCACGCTGTAAAGATGCCCGCCTTCTTTTGACCCGGCTGCGCTGCGGTCCGGGAAGACGTGGGCACCGTGGTATTCGTGAATCACCCCGACGCGGCCGCGCACATAGCGGGGTTCGCGGGTATGGCCTGCCGGATGCCGGTTGATCGCACGGACGCGCTCACCGGGTTTGAAGCGCGGCGCCGTATCAATCGTCATCGCCACCGGTCCCCCTTTGGCGATAACCGCGGCCACATCCTCGGGCAGGAGGACCTGCTGCCGGATGGACTCGTCCGCCGGACCAGCAGCCCGGCCGCTTTGCAGTTCCTCGGAACTCACAAGCTGAGCTTCGACCAACAGCGTTTTCAGTCCTGCCAGCCAGGTTTCGTAGTAGGTATGCCGCAGATAATCTATGGGATGCTGGCGCTCCCGGGCATGGCGCGACATGTCGATGCTCCACTGGCCCAGCAAGCCGGCTGCCAGCGTCAGCCCGAACACCCGTTTTTCCCAATCCGAGTGAAAGACCGGTTCGTCGGCTTCGGGCTCCGGGTTAATCGGTCCCAGCCCATGCATCCCTCCCAGATCGTGCACACCGTTCATCGGTCCTCCTTATGGCTACGCCAGGTTTAAGGTTCAAGGTTCAGAGGTTCAGAGGTTCAAGGTTCAAGGTTCAGGGGTTCAAGGTTCAGAGGTTCAAGGGTTCAAAGGTTCAAAGGTTCTGGGTTCGAGGGTTCAGAGGTTCAGCTCGGCCGCCGGCCAAAAAACAGCCGGTCAAATCCGAAAAAGAAACTTCTGGGGCCGACACCGATATCGATCATTGTTGGGTTTCGAATTCTGCAAAAACACCGGTAAAAATGTAGGTTGGGTTGAGTGCAACGAAACCCAACAGACTCTGGAGTAAACTCAACCCAACCTAAAATACTTTGCATGAGACAAATTATTTGTAGATTAATACGAGCGTCGCCTCTGGCCTGAAAAAACGACCAGTCTGATCAAAGAAAAGAAACTAATGAACGTTGAACATCGAACGTCCAACATCGAACGTCGAATAATGTATTCTATCTATTTTAAATCGACTGAGCGAAGCGAATCCACCATTCTTCAATCGACATTCGACATTCGTCATTCCAATGTTTCATATGGAGGTTCAAGGTTATAGCCAACCGATAGCTTATTTTTAATCATGGCGCTTGAGGCGCAACCCGGAACCTTGAACCCTGAACCGCCCAACCTAGCCTTTTGGTGCTTTCGCCTTTTCGACACCAATCATCGAATTGCGGGTTGCCAATTCACTGAGCTTCGCTTCACTCCAGCCCTCGGTGCCTGCGGGACGTTCGGGCAGAACCAGGTAACGCATCTCCGAGGTTGAATCCCAGACCCGGATTTCGACGTCATCCGCCAAATCAGTACCAAACTCTTCCAACACACTGCGGGGATCGGCAACGGCACGGGCGCGATAAGGTGCGGATTTGTACCAAACCGGCGGCAAGCCCAGCACCGGCCACGGATAGCATGAGCACAGGGTGCAAACCACCAGGTTGTGCACGGTCGGCGTGTTCTCCACCACTTTCATATGTTCGCCCTGCCGCCCGGAGTAACCCAGGGAAGCGATGGCCGCCGTTGCATCTTCCAACAGCCACCGTTTGAATTCGGCGTTGTTCCAGGCCCGCGCGACGACATTGGCCCCATTGCGCGGCCCGACCCTGGTTTCATAGGTGTCGATCAGCGTGTCGACGGCTGCCGGATCCACAAGGCCCTTTTCAATCAGCAGCGATTCGAGCGCCTGCACGCGCAAAACCAGATCCGACGGCGGCTCGGTATGATCGTGGTCGTGGGAATGATGGTGTTCGCTCAAGACAGCTTCCTCCTGGCAGTTCGATGTTGGCCGGTTTGCGACAATATAACGTTCGTTCTAATTAGCTAGGCATTTCACCAGCGCTTGTCAAGCCGGCTTTTACTCTCCCGAAATAATAACTATTCTTTGAAATACTTTAATTTGTTAAGTTGTTACTTTATATTGGTAAGCGTTAGAAAATACTAGCAAAAACTTCAAAGAGTTACTGGATGAAGAAATCGACCAATTCGGTTTGTCATTGAATGATGTGCTGGAAACGCTTGAAAACAACAACCGGGAGTTGGCAGCCTATCAAAATGAGTTGGAAATATAGGGCTTGCAGCCAAGACGGAATTGGCGAAGTAAAGATCCGGGCCCAGAGGACCCGGCTTTGAATTCACCCCAGAGGGGTGGAGTTTTCCTCAGACTCCCAATGGAATAATGGAATGGTGGAATAATGGAATATTGGGAATACAAAGCGGATGGCGGTCTGATTTTACAAACTGATCCGTGCCATCGTTATAAAAATAGATCCCGTTGCACTAAACCCAGCATTCCAGTATTCCA
>Ga0209122_1000081_pt1 | contig 33677 bp, 32 predicted proteins | sample OlaalgELextract2_2_FD_187375 | JGI IMG/M metagenome (GOLD analysis project Ga0209122, IMG submission 187375) | Olavius algarvensis symbiont microbial communities from Tuscany, Italy - Type A ELBA extract 2 (SPAdes) (version 2) | ecosystem: Host-associated > Annelida > Digestive system >...
ATCGCAGCAACTTGATCAGCCAATTTCTGACGCGCTGATCGAGGTCTTCGACGCAGGGTTGCCAAGTGAAATCCTGGCAAAAACAGGTTGGGATTTTTCATGCCTAATTATCCCATTTCAGGCAATGTCCGGCTCTTGTTTTTCTACGATAACTGGGCTTAACTTAGTGCCATTCTATAGTGTCCCCAAATTTCCCGGCCGCGGCATAGCTGCACCATGCTTGAATTCTATCTGGCGCATTCAGTAACAACTCTAGTACCCCCTGTCGAGTCCTACGATATCGGTAGCGGCGTAATTTATCGCATTCAAGCGGTACCGAAACAATCACTCTGCGAATTTTGCTCGAACAATCTGAACGCCACGCAACTTAGGAGACGTCCGTGTCTGTAGAAGTCCGCCAACTCAAGTCCGATGACATCGATCTGATGCACGCCCTGCTAACAACCTTCGGTGAAGTCTTCGATGACGCCGATACTTATATCGAAAACCGGCCGAGGCCGGGCTATTTACGGCAACTGCTCGGCGGCGAGTCTTTCATCGCGCTGGTCGCCTTGAAGGCTGACAAGGTCGTCGGCGGCCTCGCGGCCTACGAGTTCAATAAATTCGAGCAGGAGCGCCGCGAAATTCATATCTACGACCTGGCGGTTGCGGCAGAACACCGGCGCCAGGGAATCGCGACGCAATTGATTGAAAAAGTGAAACGGATTGCAGCGCAACGCGGCGTCTATCTGGTATTCGTTCAGGCCGATACCGGAATCGAGGACGAACCGGCCATCGCGTTGTACACGAAGTTCGGCACCCGTGAAGATGTATTGCACTTCGATATCAAAATAGGCGATGGAAACGGCGCCGCATGACAATCGCCTGCACCCCTAATCCGGACGGCTGCTGCGCCATGTTTCATGCTGCCTGAAATCGACCGTCAGCCAGAGGCGCCGCCGATGACGGTTGGATCGGCCTGAAACCTGTTTGAAATAGCGCCTCCAATTGTCCAACGGCACCAAACACGGGTCCGCGGGTCAAAGGCTATAGCTTGACATATCGAGTCCGATCCATTGGACATATCAAATCATCGGGAGATAACATGAATGCAGAAGAACTCAAATCGCTACAGGCGCCTTTAAAGCAGCAATACCAAGACCAGCCGGAGTCGGCGCTGGTAATCCTGAAAGCGAATGCACGCATCGGCGAAGGCATTACCTGTAAAGTCGATACCGGCAAGGCGCTGGCGGAAGCCGGGCTCCACCCCGCCACGGGCGGTGACGGAAGTACGTTATGTTCGGGTGATATGTTACTGGAAGCATTGGTGGCCTGTGCCGGCGTCACGCTGAAAGCGGTTGCCACCGCCATTGGGGTCAAGCTCCACGATGCAACGATTAACGCCGAAGGCGAACTCGATTTCAGAGGTACGCTCGGTGTTTCGAAGCAAGCGGCAGTCGGATTTCAAGCCATCCGGCTTCACTTCGATTTGCAAAGCGATGCCGATCAAGAGGATCTGGATACGCTAATCAAGCTGACGGAGCGCTATTGCGTGGTGTTTCAAACTCTATCGGGTGCACCGCATATTTCCGTTAGTCATTAACCCGCCGAGTGCGGTTCGTTATCGACGCGGCGGGATTGTAACGATTCTCCGGAAAACGGCTCGATTACGAAGCCCCGGAGACTTACCCGTTGGAATTGCCGCGCGGGTCCGGGCCAGGGGATATTCACGGTTTGTACACCTAGCATAGAATTATTAGAATGCGTTCGTAGTCACGAATTTGAGGCAGCGAACTTTGACACGATCCGAGCGCTTTATTCCTCTCGATTTCGAGCAATTGGACAAAGCATCCATGCGCCGGGAATCGGAGGCGTTTTTCCAACTTATGTCACGGCGGCGATCCGTTCGAAATTTTTCGGATCGGGAAATCCCGCAAGCCGTACTTGAAAATGCGCTCAAGGCGTCGGGAACGTCACCCAGCGGCGCCAATATGCAACCCTGGCATTTTGTGGTGGTGCAGGATGCGGCCGTGAAAAAACGCATTCGGGAAGCCGCTGAGATCGAGGAACGCAAGCTCTACGAAAATCGCGCCAATAGCGAATGGTTACAGGCGCTCGCTCCGCTGGGGACAGACGCAAACAAGCCGTATCTCGAGCACGCGCCGGCGTTAATCGCCATCTTCCTGAAAAAATTCAGCGTCGATGAGTCCGGGGTGAAGCATAAAAACTACTACACCGCCGAATCCGTAGGCATAGCGACGGGAATTTTGATAACCGCCCTGCATAAGTCCGGCCTGGCGACGCTGGCACACACCCCCAACCCGATGAGATTTCTGCGCGAGATTCTAGAACGCCCGGCCTACGAGAGGCCTTTTATGTTACTGGTATGCGGATATCCGTCAGATGACGCCGAGGTTCCGGATATAAAACGCCGCGCGCTCGAAGACATTGCCACGTTCGTATAGTCAGCGCCAATGGCCAGGCAGGTCTGCGGGCAGCGAAGCTGTATCTGGCGACGCTTGCATGTTAAAACTAGCAAACCGGGAAATAAGCCGGGACGGAGTAGCCGATGAAAATGCTGAAAAACGAAAAGGAAATGGTCAAAAAAGCGATTGCCGAAGGCATGAAATACGGCGAGCAACGCGGCGTTGTCGAATTCGAGCCCACCGATTCGGCCACCGAGAAAATCGAATATATCTACCGCCTGCTGGTGCACGATCGGGTAATCCAACCGATTCCGCAGGACCAAATCTCTCAGAAGTCGATGAAACACAGGCTCGCCATCTGGGCCTCTAAACTGGGATAAAGTCAGGAAAACCAACTTCGAACAAGCAGGAGACGGGCCGATTATCCAGCGGTTGATCAAACTATCGGCGGCAACGATCGGGCTGCTTGGTGTAATTCTGGCGCTACTGCATTATGCCGTCCTGCCCTACTTCGACAACCGGCTCAACCGCGTGATCGCCGCCAACCCTTCCCCCGTCCCCGCGGCGGTGCGCGCATTCCACGAGTCCGCCTTTGTCGCCGATATGCACGCCGACTCGCTGCTGTGGGGCCGGGATCTAGGCCAGCGCCATCGGCGCGGCCACGCCGATCTTCCGCGCCTACGCGCCGGCGGTGTCGATTTGCAGGTATACAGCGCCGTCACCAGAGTCCCGTGGGGCTTGAACTACGATTCCAACCCGAGCGATTCCGACAGCTTACCGCTATTGTTTATCGGCGCCTGGCGCTCCCCGGCAACCTGGTTCGATCCCAAACAGCGCGCATTGGCACAGGCGGACGAATTATCCCGCCTAGCTGTAACGCTGGTACTCAGGCGCGGCGATTTATCCGCCGACGGCCACAAGGGCTTACTCTCGCTGGAAGGCATGCATGCCCTGGGGGGCCGCGAGGCCGCCCTGGGCGAGTTCCATACCGCGGGTTATCGCATGATGGGACTAGCTCATTTTTTCGATAACGAAATCGCCGGCTCGGCGCACGGGCGCGAAAAATATGGGCTTACCGCCCTCGGGCGCCGCCTGATTCCGCGCATGGAAGCCCTCGGCATTACGATCGACCTGGCGCACGCGTCCCCAGCCGCCTTCGCCGAAACGCTGACGCTCGCGCGCAAACCCGTGGTGGTCTCGCACGGCGGTGTGGCGGGTACCTGCCCGGGCGCGCGCAATCTGTCGGACGATCAATTACGCGGCGTCGCGCGTAACGGGGGCGTCGTGGGCATCGGCTACTGGAAAGGCGCCGTCTGCGAGGCCAGCCTGGCCGGGATAAGCCGCGCAATTTTTTACGCCATCGGGGTCGCGGGCATCGAACACGTCGGTCTCGGCTCGGATTTCGACGGTGGTATCACGGCGCCGTTCGATGCCGGCGGCCTGCCGCAGTTGACCGCCTACCTGCTCGCCGCCGGCCTGTCGCAAGCCGATGTCGAGCAACTGCTGGGCGCCAATCTGCGGCGGGTGCTGAGCACAAATCTGCCGGATTAATGGTTCATCGGCGGCGACTCGGGTTACAATCCGGCATGGTACAGTCGCTCGCCACAGCAATACATCGCAAAATCGAAGAGGAAGGCCATAGCAAATGCGATCCGGAATTTTAGCCATCGAAAGAGCGATCGGAACCCCCGTCCTATTCCCTAGCCCCGACTTCACCAGCGGGAAAACGTCCTGATGGATTGGTCGCTGATCATTTTTCTGATCGTCATCCTGTTCTTCGCCTATCGAGGCTATCGCAAGGGCCTGCTTAAATCGGTTGCCCGAATCCTGAGTGTAGTAGCGGGTTATGTCTGCGCCCTCCTCTACACCGGGCAGGTTTCGCAGCTCGTCGAATCGGTTTCCGGACTACAGGGAATTGTCGCTTTCCTGGTCGCTTCCCTGACATTATTCTTCGGTGCCGGACTCGTCGTCAGCCTGCTGTTCTGGCTGTTCGCAAAACTGTTGCTGGGTGAGGCACCGGTCTCGACGGCATCGGCTTATGGCGGCGCCGCGGTGGGTGCGGCCACCGGGCTGTTACTTGCCATCGTAGTAATCTGGGGTCTTGCCTTCGTGCGCGACAGCTCACCCGCCGCTGCGCCGGCAAGCACTGCCGCAGAGAATCCGAGCAAGGTCGAGAAGTTGGCCAACCGAATCGCCGGCAAAGCGGTGGCGTCCGCAATGTCGCTCGGATCAGCCAATCCCGAAGTCGCAAAGTTAACCGCCGCCATGGCCGCAGCGCCGGCGGACATGGTGCAGCGCGCGCAACGCCTGGCTCAAAGTGAAGATATGGTGGCGATATTAAACGACCCGCGCAGTCAGGCGGCGCTCGACAGCGGCGACTACGAAGCGGTGCGCCGCTTGCCCGCCTTTCAGCGGCTGGTGAATAACCCCGATATGCTGGTGATCGCAAACGCCTCCGGATTGCTCGCTGACGCGTCAGCGGGCAATCAAGCGCTCGATGTGGCGCTGGCGACACAGCTAACCGATATATGGGGCCGGGCGCAACGCGTGAAAAACAACCAAAGAGTTCAGGAAATCATCGGCGACGCCGAATTTCAGCAGCGTATTCGTTCCGGTAATCCACTGGATTTATTGACTAACGACAAGCTACTTGAATTGGCGGATATCATATTTGCCGAGGATGCGCCCCCCGGGAGAAGCGGCACCGGCCAGTCCGGCGGCGCTCGGCAAGCGCGGCCGAAATCCGAGAAAAAACTCTATCGATGGGTCGATGACAAAGGCAATATTCATTACTCCGACGTCGACCCGGATTCCTGACGGCCGTTTATTACTCCGGCCGAGCCGGCAAATCGGCGCCGATACCCAAGCTTCGATATCCGGATAAGCCGGCTCCACGGGAGTCCCGCTAGAGATCTGGCTCGCTCCCGATTTCCCGCACTTCGGGAAAGACTTCGTGCAGTGCTTCGAAGAACAGCTCCAACTCTTCCCCTTGCGTGCCGTGCACGTCAATCAGCTGCAATAGCTTGCGCATGAAAGTCATGCGCACGGCCGGATTGCGTTTGAGATAAAAGTTAATCGTATGCAAATCCCCATGAACGTCTGCGGTCGACTCCTTCGCGGCCTGGTAAAGATGACCGATCTGTTCCGCATTCAATTCGAATTCCTGCTGCAGGATGCTAGTGAACTCGTGCTTTTCCCGACTGTTGACCTTCCGGTCGGCGCTGATTACGTGATACAGGACCGACGCCAATGCGCTGTGCAGGATTTCATCGTCGCGATGATCGAACAGTTTGCTCTCCTCTTTGAGCGAGTCAAACCAGTGTTTCAAAGAATCAAACATGACAATTGTTCCTTATTCCGGGTTAGCTGCGGGTCAAGACACTCGATGAAACGATTTTATTCAGGCCGCGCGAACGCCCATTGATTTGCATCAACTGCGCTAGAAAATTCCGCTGCGTTTCAAGGCCATGTATTCATTGATCAAAGTCGAGTGCATAAAAGCCGGCGGGGTGTCGGCAACGATTATGTTGTCGCTGCGCAGCTGCGCGTACATCGCCGCCTGGTCCTGCAGGTGATGGCTGACCCCGCAGTAACGCAGGGCGTCGTCGATGGATTCCACCTCGCCGGCGAGGGTGTCGGTCAATACTTGTTGACGCATCGATGCGACCATCACCAGGTGACGCTGCGACAGCAATTTCGCGGCGCTGGCAAGATCTTCCCGATCCTGCGGTTCGAGCGACGATATTAGGACAATCAGCGAACGGCGTGGCTGGCGCGACATCAATTGTTGCGCTGCGTCGAGGTAGTCACTAGTGACCGGCGAACTGTCGAGGTCGTAAATCTGATCCAGCAAACGGCTGATCTGGAACCGACCCTTGATCGGCGCGACCCAGCGCGGTTGCCCGGCAAAACTGAGCAAGCCGACGCTATCACCCTGACGCAACGCAACAAAGGCCGAAATCAGCAAGGCATTGAGGGCATGATCGAAATGACTGATTTCACCGTCCCGAGCGCGCATGCGGCGCCCGCAGTCGAGCAGGAACACGACCTGCTGGTCACGCTCTTCCTGGTATTCGCGCGATATCGGTTTCTGGAAGCGGGCGGTTGCGCGCCAGTCGACCTGGCGCAAGGAGTCGCCGACGCGAAAATCGCGCAGCTGGTGAAAATCGGTGCCCTCGCCGCGGCGTTGCCGCAGTTGCAATCCGAGGTCGGCATAAAGCTGCTCGCTGCCGATAAAAGAAGAGCGAAACAACGGTTTGTAGTTGGGGTAAATCTTGGACTGTTGCGGCTCGGCGTAGTAATAATTCTTTTCCCATAACCGCCAGCCCGAAGTCACGCGGCAGCAAATCCGATCGAACTCGGCCAGGCCGCGCCGCAGCGGCGTAATCGAATAGCGCACCAGGACCTGTTCTCCGGGATCCAGCTCCAGCCTGAGGGGCAAGCCTTCCATTTGCAGCTGAACCGGCGGAAAATCGGTCAGCCATAGGCGCAAGCGGCGCGGTTCCTGATTTTCCAGCCTGATTTCGACGGTCTGTCTTACCCCGAGTGCAAGATGCGTTTCCAGCGAGCGCCTAGCGTCGAGGCGCGGCCGCCGTAGCGAATAGGCGTCGAGCAGGGCCAGCATCAGTAGCAGCGCAAACCAGCTCCAGAAAACCATTTTGATTTCGTATACCCGCAGCCATTCCAGGATTGTGGCTGCGGCCGCGAGCATACCGACCAGCAGCCAGACCAAAAGTAACTGCAATAGCAACCGTGCAGGCTTCATGAACGCGGTGCGTCAACCTTTTCCAACAGATTGCCGAGTACCTGATCGACGCCGAGACCGTCGATTTCCACTTCGGGAGAGAGAATGACGCGATGGCGCAGCACCGGCAGTACCATCGTCTTGACATCGTCCGGGGTAATGAAACCGACGCCATTGATCAGCGCCAGGGCCTTGGCGCAACGCAGTAACGCGATGCTGGCGCGTGGCCCGGCGCCGTGACGCAGCAAGGTGCTGCCGCGCGTGGCGCGCACCAGCTTGACTGCGTATTCGGCCACCTTGTCATCGACTTCGACCGCGGCACACTGTTGTTGTGCGACTGTCACATCGATCAATTGGCGGTTATCACCCGGTTCCTCGTTAAAGGATTGCAGGGCGTAACGCGTTGCGATCAATACCTCATCCTCCGCCTGCGGGTAGTCGATGTTGATTTTGACGATAAAGCGGTCGAGTTCGGCTTCGGGCAAGGCGTAGGTGCCTTCTTGCTCAATCGGATTTTGCGTCGCCAGCACCATGAACGGCTCGCCGACCTCCATCGATTTGCCGTCCAGCGTTACCTGGTGTTCCTGCATGACTTCGAGCAGCGCCGCCTGGGTTTTGGCCGGCGCGCGATTGATTTCGTCGGCGAGCAGCAGATTGGTAAACACCGGGCCCTGTTTGAGCACGAACTTGCCTTGCGACATATCGAACATGACGTGCCCGGTGACGTCGCCTGGCATCAAATCGGGTGTGAACTGGATACGTTTGAACTTGCCGCCGATACCGGCCGCCATGGCCTGTACCAACAAGGTTTTACCCAGACCCGGCACGCCTTCGATCAATACGTGACCGCCGGCGAGCATGGCGATCAATACCTGATCGACGACCTGCGGCTGCCCGATCAGGCGACTGTTTATATGATCGCGCAGCGCATTCAGCGCGGCGCTAGTAGTACTGCTGGATTCATTCATAGTAATTGCTCGATGCGTTTCAATAGTCTTACCGTTTGTACGAAGGTAGTTTCGTTAAAATTCCGCTCGCCGAAGGCGCGTGATATGGTCGCGATATTCAATTCGCAGCGTGCGGCGAGTATCTCGTTTTGCCGTACCCGATCGGCGCGCGAAAACTCGGGCAGCGTCAGACTGGCGCGCCGCAGCACCTGCTGGCGCAGCGGTTTGATAAGATAGCTGCCGTAGCGACGATGCCACAGATAATGCGAAACTGTCGAGAAATGCTCACCCAGGGCCCGCGTGCGCGCCAGGTCGCGTGGCAGCAGGCGTCCGAAACGATACCCCATACGCCAGATCCAGACTAAAACCAACAACCCGGCCGCGAGCAGCAGTTCGCTGGCGTTACGCTTCATCAAGGTCCAAATTGAATCGCGTACTACCGACCTCAGGATTGCGAAGTCCCCTTCCTCCGAACTCAGCAGCCACAGCAAATAGGCGTGATCGTAGAGGTCGATCTCATAGGAATTCCAGATATTCGGATCGGAAACTATCGTCAACAGGCCGCTGCCGACTTCGAACTGCATCATATGCGCGCCGCTATCGGAAAGCGACCAGCTGAAAGGTTTGTGTGCGCCCGAATCATATTCGGCGTCGTCGATGTAGGGATGCGACAGCACCCTGGCGTTGTCGAAGGACACTTCGAGCTCGCCGATGTCATCGCCGAAGCTTACCCGGGTCAGCGATATATCTTCGTCGGCTAGCGAGCGGGCAATTTCCTCGCGGGTTTTGCCTTCCTCCAACTGGCGATTATATTCGCGCATGGTTTCGCTGATCGGCTTGTCCTCGCGCTCCGCCTCGGATTCATAGTCGGACCAGTCCACCGTCACTTCGAATTCCTGCAACAACAAATCGTCTTCGCTGGCGGTAAGGTTGGCGGTGTAGATAATATTACCACCCACCTCCAGCCAATCCATTACCTGGGTCAGCTGACGCGGTGTCTGCACCTGATTGGCATCGCTGAAAAACAGGGTGCCGACCGAGTTCAACTCGTCGAGCCTGGCGAGGCTGTCGACATCGGTAACATCGATGCCGCTTCGATCCATGAATTGCTGGGCTGCGAGGTAAGGGTTGCGCAAGGCGTCGACGCTCCAGCCCGAGGTTTCGGTTTCCTCGTAAAACTCGATACTGGCATACACAAACCAACCGCCCGCGCCGAGCACTAACAGCGCGAGGACGAGCTTGAGCGAAACCTTATTCTGCGACATCGGATAACTCCGTGGTCCAGCCGCGGCAAAGATCCTGCACAATTTCACCCGCCGGCACCTGATGTCCATAGGCCAGTTGGCGCCACACCACGGTCAATTGCCAGAAATAGTCGCTGAGCGATTCGATGCCGCGCGCTTTCACCAGCGCGGCGCATTCCGCCTCGGTATGACTGGCGCGAAACGCGAGTTCATGCCGATCGATAAGGCGCGACAGCGAAGCGCGGTAAAGCAGACTCAGGGCTTCACGGTACGCGCCCTCGCCCCATAATCGCATTACCTGCGCCGGCACATCGGGCGGCAGGCTTTGCGGGGTAACATCGAGCCCGAACAGAACTTCGGGCGGCTGTTCCGTTGACCCGGCACGGCCCAGCCTCGACAGCGGCCCGCGATAGCGATACAGCAGGTAAATCAACAGACCGGCAAACGCCAGCACCAGTATGACTTTGAGCAGGGCGGCAGTGCCGCTAAAGTCTGTCGACCAGCCGATGTTTGTTTCCCACCATTCGATGAACTCAATTATCCATTCAGGGAAGGTATCTTCTTCGACTGCTTCGTTCCAATCCCTGAAACGCCATTTACGCAGCGTTTTTTCCTGCCCGAAATCCTCGCCCTGCAACACATCTTCTATCATCTCGGAAGCCGATTCACGACTATGATCGGTGGCGGCATCGACGCCGTCAGACGCCGTCAGACAAACGATTACGGCGAACACCGATGATGCCAGCAACCCGACCGAGCGCGCTGCGGCCGCGCGTTTGCGATTAGCGAGATTGTGGAAACTGATTTCGATATCCCAGGCTTCGAGTTCGATTCTGCGGTTCAGGTAAAGCGCAAACCCCGCCATACTGTGAAACGGCAGCACCAGCGTCATCGCCGCCAACGCGGATAGGCTGAACATCCACTCGCCGAGCACGGTCAAATCGCCGTGACTGTCGTTAACCTTGATACCGAGTGCATCGGGTGTAAAGAAACTGATTGCCAGCGAGATACCGAACCAAACCAGCAACTCAAAGCAAAAGCAGACGAACTGGTTACCCAGCGCAACATCGCTATATTTACCGTGCAGCACGCGCAAACGCTGGCGACGCTGGACCCCTTTCAACTCTTCCAGCACCGTCACCGGGTTATCGAAGGCGCGCTGCATCGAAAACCGGCGCCATAGCAGCCAGGGTAAAACGTCCTTCAGCGGAAAAGCCTTGAAACTGGACCAGAGGTCCGATTTTTCGTCGAACAGTTTACGGCTGGCGATAAACAATGGCAGGCGCTCCCACATCGGCTTGAGCCACCAGATAATGGCCAGCGCCCAGAACGGTGACTCCCAGAATACCAACAGCAAAACCGCCGACAGTGGCGTCATCGCCAGCAGCCCCGCGAAATAAAGCGACCGGAACCAGGCGCGCGCCATTAAAAAACCGAGATCCAGCGCCTGCCATCCCGAACGGATACAGGCATCGACCTGAAGTTTATCGAGATTCATAGCGGCGGCCCGAACAGGAATAAACCAGCACCAGGGTCCATAACAGGGCGCCGACCGCATACTTAACTTCGTTCGACAGGGTTGTACTCGACGACCAGAATGCCTCCAGGAAGGCAGCAATCACGAGCATTAGGAAAATACCGTAAAGCATCGGCACCACGTCGCGCCCCGCCAGGCGCAGCGCATCGAGTCGGCTAAACTGCCCGAGATTGACTAATGCGTAACCGAGTCTGAGGCCGGCGGCTCCGCTGAACACGATCGCGGTCAATTCGAAGGATCCATGCCCCACCACGAATGGATAAAAGGTTTCGACATAGTCGAGCCGCGTCAAATGCCCGGCTACGCTGCCAATGAACATGCCGTTAAAAAACAGCACCAGCAGGGTACCGATCCCGAGCACGATACCGCCGGCAAAGCAGCGAAACGCCACGCTGATATTGTTTTTTATGTAAAAACCAAACATAAAAATATCGGTGTCGGCTTCGCGTTCGCGCCCTAGCTTGCGCGCTTCGGGGTCGTACATGCGTTCGACCTGGCGCACTTCGGGTGCGTCGAGGATGCTGTAAACCGCTTCTTCGTCGAAATAGGTCCAGGCGCCGGCGGTCAACCCGGGTAATACGAACACCAGGAAAGCCAGCAATACGAAATAGCGGTGCCGATAAATCGCTAACGGAAAATCGCGTTTGAAAAAGGCATAAAAATTGAGCCGGGTCTCGGCACGGTAACGGTAGAGTTCGCGATAAAGCGCGAGCACCAGGCCGTTCAGGCGTTCCACCAGCGCCGCATCGTAAAGCCGTTCCTTGGCAATCGCGAGGTGTTGACACAACAATAGATAATGTTGTGCGAGGATTTTACTGTTGTCCTCCTGCGCCGGATTTTCGAGCGAATTTTCGATCAGCTGCCAGGTGGGCCGATGCTGTTGCTCAAAGTCGTGCTGCTTCATCTGACCCCCAGAAACCAGGCGCCGATGCGATGCAGTTGTTCGACCCCGTCATCACCCTTTTCATGGGTTATGCCTTCTAGGATAGCGGCGAGCTCGCGTTGACGCGGTTCCGACAATTGCTGGCTGCGTTGCAGAAATTCGATAATCGATGTTTGCTCGGTGCGCAGCAGCGGCGTCGAGGGCGCCAGCGGGACGATGTCGCGTTGCAGTGCCGGCCGATTCGACTCGCGCACGCTGATCACCAGAGTGCCCGCCGCCAAATCGCCGAGCCGTTGAAAGCGACGATTGGATAACATCGTGACCAGTCCAACCAGATAAAATAACGGGATAAAATCGATGCTGCGCAGCAGGTTACGCACCAGCGAGACGCCCAGCGTAACCGGCGTCAAGTCGTCATTGATGACCGAGATACCCAGCGCCTTCTTGCCTGGAGTTTGTCCGCGCCAGTAGACTTCGAACAGTACCGGATAGAGCCACTCGACCGCAAATAGGAAGATGAGTAAGAAACCGCCGCCGAGACCCGTCGGGCCGAACGGAATCGATGCGATCAACAGCACGAAAAAAATGATGCCGCGAATAGCCAGATCGATGGCGAACGCAAAACATCGCGGAATCGGTCCGACGACCTGGGCATCGAGGTTTATACCCCCCGGAATCTCAACCCGATAACCTGTGTCCAGCAATAAACCTGTCCTTAATCCGCGAGCGTATGGGCTTCGACTCCAAAAATCTTCTGGTAGACCATGGAGAAGGTCAGCACCGTCCACGGAACTGTCCAGATCCAGCCGATAACCGTGATCATACCGAGCACATTGATCAAGGATATCAGCAGCAGCAGCCCGACCAATCGAAACCACACTTTGGTGGTCGCCTTACGCGATGTCTCGAGTGAATGCCAGGCGCCCATTTTCTTTTCGAGCGCCAGCGGCATTGCAAACATGTAGGCGAACATCAAGTATATGCCCGGCAACACCAGCAACACAAATCCGATTAAAATAAAAATCGTCATGATCAGGTAGGCCAGAAACAAAGTGCCGATGACGCCAAAATGCCGGAATATCTCGCCCGCCGATACCGCTTTTCGATTCGCATGGCGCATCCCCATGACCAAGATTGCGATACTCATGGGCAATGCGATAACGGTAATCACTACCTGGAATACGATACTCAGGATGCCGATCACGCTCGGGTCGGCTCCGGTGCGGGCAATAATAGAGGTAAAGATACCGAAGCCGATGCCGACCCCGATGAACACGGCAAGGTAAAGCAATAACGCAATCAAACACTTGAGTTTAAAACCTTTGAGCCCGCGCCATGCTTCACCCAGCGTTTCGAGCATGTTGACTTCGAAGTTGCCGGCGACCGCATCGTCGATATTTCCGCCGCTACGATTCGCAAAGCTATCCTGTGCAAGATCGGCTTCCGGTGTCGCGTAGATATCACTCATTTTAGACTCCTATTTTTATACCCGCCATGAATGCCAAATGAGTATAGCAGGCTGTATTGATTACGCTGGAGGCGGTATTAGCAATACGAACTAAAGGTCGATTGGATATAACCGGGAAATGCTCGCCGGCAGCCCGGACAGGCGACGACACGGCTTGCGGTGCTGGCAGAAAAGGCTGAGTGACTGCCAGGCGCCACGATCAAGAGGGCCGCCGAACTCGGATGAACACCAGCAGCGGCGGCCGCCGGCACAGTTACTTTTGGTAAGATTCCTTGCCAAAACCCGGCGCGTTTTCGAGACCGCCGATCGATTCCAGTAGTTCGAGTTCCGCCTTGCCATGATTGATCACAGGAGCCCCGAATGCACCACTAAAAACCGGAGCGTAATCCCAGCGTGATGGATTTCGTGTCGCTGGTATCGGTATAGTCCAATACGAACTGAAACCCCTGCGGTGATCCGGAAACAATGCCGAAGTTATAGCCGGAGTCGGAATCACCATCGATTTCCCGGCGCACCAAACCCAGGGTGTATTCGGAATCGGCCCCGCTTCTGCTCCTGATTTCTATGATAAATTCGTTACCCGATTCATCGAAGGTTTCACCCGTCGGCGGGTCCAGTTCGAGTTCGAGTAACGACAATCCCAGCACCAGATCGCCCGTGGTTGAGTAAGGCTTGTGATATAGTAATCCCAGGCTTTGCTCGCTGCCCTCGACCCTGCGGTCGAGATCGAGATCCTGGTATCCCGCAATCACCGCCACGGTCTGGCTAAGACCGAACGAGGCGTTTAGCTCGTAGCCGTCTCCTTCAACGTCGACGTCGTCCAATTCGAGCTCCACATATCCCAGCTCGACATAGCTGTAATTAATATTGGCACCGATTGCATGATTTGCGCAAAACAGGAAAACCCAAATCATTAGGGTCAAGCTTTTTTTCATTCCAAATACTCCCGGGTGGATTAAGGCGCGCTACGCCTTGGCCGCTTCATCGCCCGGCTGTCGCGTCAGCTTTAGCCGTTGCTGAATTGAAACGCAATATAAGAGTATAAACAACGCGAACAAATTTTCTTTCATTTCACCCGTATTAATGAAATCAACATCGACAACTGATAGCACCGGCCTGATCAGGATGACCAGTAATCCAATCGTGACACAGTCGAGCGTGGGCCACAGCCAGTAGAAACGGCCGCCTCGATCCAGCTCGATACCGCGAAAATGGCGATATAACGGCAAGACAATACCACCGAACAAAATGCCAAGGGTAAGCAATGCCCGCGGCACCTGGTCGAACATCGCGTGGACGTTATGCAAATTGGTCTCATCCTGGTCGTTCAACTCCTTCCAGCTGTCGGCGGTGCCCCAGCCGAACATGTGCTGCCCGTAGGAAATTTCTTCCAGTGCGAAATAAGCCGATCCCAAAATCATGACGAACAGCCAAGCCTTGACCAGGCCGGGAAGCCCGAGCCGGCTGGCCTTCGATATTCCGGAAACACAGAAGCCGATCGCCACGATCAGAAATAAAACGGTCATGTTTTCGATAATCCCGGCTTCGCCCTTGAGCAGGCGGTCGTTGCCGACAACGATAAACCAAAGGGCCGGGAACACCACCACCAGCAGCGGCAGAACATGGAAAACGATTAAATGGCTTTTTTTCATGCGGCGATCTCGAACAATCCGGCAGCACCCATGCCGCCGCCGACACACATTGAAACCACGACAAATTTCGCGCCGCGGCGCCGGCCTTCGAGCAGAATATGCCCGGTAAGCCGCGCGCCGGTCATGCCATAGGGATGGCCGATGGCGATCGCGCCGCCGTTAGGGTTGAGCTTAGCGTTGTCGATACCGAGGTAATCGCGGCAGTAAACCGTCTGGCAAGCGAAAGCCTCGTTGATTTCCCACAAATCGATATCGTCAATGCCGAGCCCGTGTTTTTGCAGCAGTTTCGGAATCGCATAGATCGGACCGATACCCATTTCCTCGGGTTCATTGCCGGCGACCGCCATGCCGCGGTAAATCCCCAATGGTTGCAGTCCGCGCTTCTCGGCGAGGCTCGCTTCCATCAAAACGCAAGCCGAGGCGCCGTCGGAAAGTTGGCTGGCATTTCCGGCGGTAATGCTACCGCCCTCGATAACCGGGTTGAGCGCGCCCAGGCCTTCGAGCGTGGTTTGCGGGCGATTGCCTTCGTCTCTGGAAAGCGTGATATCGGTATAGCTGATCTCCCCGCTTTCCTTGTCCTTAATCGCACGGGTGGCGGCAAGCGGTACGATTTCATCCTCGAAAACGCCCGCTTCCTGGCCGGCAGCGGTGCGCAGTTGAGACTGCAGTGCATACTCATCCTGCGCGGCGCGCGATATGCCGAATTTTTCGGCCACGAATTCGGCGGTTTGCAGCATCGGCATATAGGCGTGTTGCGCCTGCGCGACGACATTGGCATCGGCCTGCTCGATAACCCACGGAAAATATTGGCTTTGCACCGCCGATATATTGTCCTGGCCCCCGGCGACGACGATATCCATGCCATCGACGATAATTTGCTTGGCCGCGGTTGCAATCGCCATCAATCCCGACGAACACTGGCGATCGATAGTCTGCCCCGCCACCGATACCGGCAAGCCAGCGGCTAGCGACGACAGGCGGCCGATGTTCATGCCCGCGGTGCCGGCAGTCAATACGGCGCCGATAACGACATCGTCGACTTCCTCGCCGCTAACCCCGGCGCGCTCGACCGCATGCCGGATCGCATGCGCCGCCATGGTCGGAGATTTTATATTATTCAGGCTGCCCTTGAAGGCGACCCCGATCGGGGTTCTTGCGGTCGATACGATAACTGCGTCTTTCATGTTGCGATCTTGGCCGTTAATTCACTCGCGGCATTATACCCCAGCAACAGAAAAGGGGGACGCATCTATTTTCCATCGTTCTGCTTTTTATTGCCGGAAAATAAATGCGTCCTCGTTTTCAGTCACGCACTTCTCCCTCCTCTAGTTATTCGTCCAGTACACCGGATAGTTCGTCGATGACTTCCTGGAACTGTTGGCCGATTATTTGACATTCGTCGTAAACCGCGGCGGTTTGCTCGGCGGTGGAGTCAATAACTTTTTTGAGCGCAGCCTCTTGCCGGACGCTCAGTTTGAGCCGAACCAGGGATTTTTCCAGATCCTTAGCCATCGTCGACAATATTTTGGCCGAACGCGCCTTTTGCTGTTTATGCGTACGATCGAGATTTCCGAGACTTTCCCGGGTCGAATCCAGCACTCGCGCCAGTACTTCGCGGCGTCGATCCAGCAGCGTCCGCGTCTGCATCGCTTGAATTCGGGTATCCAGGCCTTCGACCAGAATCGCCAGGTGCTTGCGCACGCTGTCCACCTTGTCCGAAGCCGACGGCAGATTGCGCACCAGCACCGTGACATGGTCGGAGTTCATCGCCAGGCGGGTGCCGAAGTTGACCACTCGGTCCTGACCGCGCAGGCTCTCGAGAATTTGACTTTCCATCGGGCGGTCGATGTCGTCGCTGAACCAGATCCGGTTTTCCGGTTCGTCCAGGACCAGCAAGCTGCCGTCGAGCTCAAACTCTCGCAGACAATCGAATACGTTGCTGGCGAGTTCGTCCAGCGTGTCCGTCGTTTGGCACTGGTGCAGGAACTTGACCACCATGCCGAGTTCATCGGTGGTGCTCAGGTTGTCCATCAGGGCTTCGACCGCCTGGTCCGATATCTGTTTGAGTTCCTGCTTGCGGTGCTGGCTCGCGAGTACGACCTCGATTTTCTTGCGCAGGATTTCTTCGCTAAACGGTTTGGTGATGTAATCGTCGCCACCGGCTTCGTAGCCGGCCATCAACTCGGCCTGCGAGGCCAGCGCGGACACGAAAACGACCGGAATGTCGCGGGTCGCAGGGTCGGACTTTAATTGTTTGCAGGTCCCGAGGCCATCCAGATCGGGCATATTGACGTCGAGCAGAATCAAATCTGGTTTCCGTAGTTCGACCTGATGCAAACATTCCCTACCGGAATCGGCGGTGGTCAACTCGTAGCTACCACGCAACAGCTCTTCCATAATCACAAGGTTGACCGGTTCATCGTCCACACAGAGTATCAAAGCTTTATTACTCATTAGTTTTTATCTGCAACGCATGGATAATGCTGTTTTATAAACGATCTGACTGTGAAAGAGTAGACAAAAAACCTTTTTTTACGATTGACATTTTCTATCGCGGGGCTGGTAGCTATTTTGCATAAAAATTCCCATTTTATTCTCTATAGTGATTTCCTACGACGGAACATTCGATGATAACCGATCCACCAACCGTCTGCCTCAGATCGACAAACCCGCGATTCCGCCCGCTGCACGCGCTGGGGCGAATCGCCGCCGGCACTCCCCTCGAGGCCATCGAGGACCGGCAGCGCGGCGAACTGTTAGCGATGTTGACCGCCCCGGGCCGATGCGCGCTGCGGGTGGGCGACTATTCGATGTGCGAAGCGGGTATTTTCGCGGGAGATTTCATCATTGTTCAAAGGCGGCAAGGGGCCAGAGACGGGGACTTGATCGTGACTTTGCTGAACCGCGAACAGGTGATCATGAGACGCATCCGCTAGTGTGCCGGCAATCAAATTCAGCCGTTGGCCGACAATAGCGTCGACCGGAACCGGATCGTGGATGCGGTCCGTATCACCGTTCAGGGCCGAATTATCGGCCAAATCGGATCCTAGCGGTGCCGCCGCTGGCCGCGGGTATTCCTAACTGGCGGACATGAACGCCTTCTTCGCCTCGGTGGAACAGGTTAATCATCCCGAATGGCGGGTCAAACCGATGGCCATGAGCAATGGCGAAATCGGTAGCTGCATCATTACCTGCTCCTATGAAGCGCGTACCCGCGGCTGATCCGGGTATCCAGCCGACCCCAGCGCTACGTCGAGGTATCCGCCACTATCATGCAGGCCCAGGTGCAGTTCACTCCGGATATCGAGGTTTTTCGGTCGATAATGCTTTCATCGACGTCACCCGTTGGCGGCATCCGCCGGGTCAATTTACAGAACAATTAAACAATTTCGGCTAAAATTGGTCGATAACTCACGCTTTTAATCGAGATATCGAATGCTGGACTCGACCGATAATTCAATCGCGGGGATTCAGGCCGACGTGCACCGGGCGATGGCCGCGATAGAAACCATCATTCTGGGCAAGTCGACCCAGGTACAACTGGCGGTTTGCTGCCTGATCGCCCGCGGCCATTGCCTGATCGAAGATTTGCCCGGGGTCGGCAAAACCACCCTGTCGCAGTCGATCGCGCGCGCTTTCGGCCTCGGCTTTAACCGCATCCAGTTTACCAGCGACCTGCTGCCGGCCGACATCCTCGGGGTTTCTATTTTCGATCCCGAAAATCAATTGTTTCGCTTTCACCCGGGTCCGGTATTCGCCCATTTCCTCCTCGCCGATGAAATCAATCGCGCCACGCCGAAGACCCAAAGTGCCCTGCTCGAAGCCATGGAAGAAAAACAGATTACGGTCGAAGGCGAGACCCACCGGCTGGAACAACCTTTTTTCGTCATCGGCACGCAGAATCCGCTCGATCAATCGGGCACCTTCCCACTGCCCGAATCGCAGCTGGATCGTTTTATGATGAAGATTTCGCTGGGCTATCCGGACCAGGCGGCCGAGCGCGCGCTGTTGTCGGGTGACAATCCGCGCGATTTAATGCATCGGTTGCAGCCGGCGGTCGGCATCGATCGATTTAATGCGATTCAGACCGCCGTCGACAGCATCCACTGCTCGGACCCCTTGTTAAATTATGTGCAATTGCTGATTCAGGCGACGCGCAACCCGGGCCTGTTCGTGTACGGAATCTCACCGCGCGCCGGCTTGGCCATCATCCAGGCCAGCAAGGCCTGGGCCTTGATGAACGGACGCAGCCACGTGGAACCGGGCGACGTGCAGGCTGTATTCGGGGCGATCGCCGATCACCGCCTGACCCCCGCCGAGCAACACAGCCATCCCACCATGGAACTGGTCGACGATCTGCTCCAGCAAACTCCGATTCCTTAATCATGTCCTTGTTCGCACCGGCCAAACCGCTGCGTCGTTTCATCGACAACTGGGTTGAGTCGCATAACCCGCCAATCCGCGACAGCGTTTTGTTGCATAATCGTCGGCTATATATATTGCCGACGCGATTCGGCTACCTGTTCGCCATCATGCTTTTATTCCTGTTTCTCGCGGCGATCAATTATCAGAACAGCATGGCCTTTGTGCTGACCTTCATGCTGACTTCACTGGGTATAATCAGCCTGTGGCACACGCACAGAAACCTGCTCGGCGTGACGGTGCGGATGCAAATTCCAAGGCCAGTGTTCTGTGGCGAATCCTGCGAATTCAAATTCGAATTAAGCCATGACAATACTTCCAAACGTTACGCCATCGGCGTCCAGTATCTGGAACAACCGACGGTTTATCTCAAACTCGAACCAGAAGGCCGCGCCGAAGCCCGACTGAAAATCCCGACCCATATCCGAGGCGAGTTCAAACCCGCCGGCATAACGGTGTTTACCCGTTATCCCACGGGATTGTTCCATGCCTGGGCCTGGCTAAAGTACGATTTACCGGTCCTGATTTATCCGCGCCCAGCCACAAACGTCAAACTGCAACACAGCATGGTCGAGCAATACGACGGCCAGACCTCGACCAGCACCATCGAGGGGGATGACTTCGCGGGCTTGCGCGAGCATCGCGAAGGCGAATCGCTGCGCCATATATCCTGGAAGGCATACGCCCAGGGCAAGGGCCTGCTGACTAAAACCTTTCAAGGGCAGGCGCGGCCCGCCTTATGGATAGACTGGGATCTGTTGACCCAGGGCTCGCTCGAGGAAAAGCTGAGTTTCATGAGCGCGCTGGTACTGGCCGCCGAGAGCGAGGAGCAAAAATATGGCATTCGGTTGCCGGGCTTGGTCATCGAACAAGGCTTCGGCAACGCGCACAAGCACAACTGCCTGCAGACGCTGGCGCTTTTCCGCCAACCTGACGGCGACCCCGAATTCAGGCCAGCGAATGCCTAGCGCCGGGGAAAACCTGTCGATGCGGTCGATTCCGCAGGAAGTTTCCAGCCGTACCGGCGTGTTTGCCGTCTGTTTCTGTTTCCTGTTCTCGATCGCGCCCCATTTCATCAACCTGCCGTTCTGGGTCGTCGTCATAGTACTGGTCGCGCTCGCCTGGCGCGGCCTGCAAAACCTCGGCAAAATTCGGGAATTGCCGAAATGGATGCTGATTCCGCTGGTATTGTGCGGCGGTATCGGTGTGTTTGCCGAATACTGGACCATCGTCGGCCGCGATGCCGGCCTGGCGCTGCTGACGGTCATGACTGCTTTCAAGTTCCTCGAAAGCAGCCGCCAGCGCGACATGCTAATCCTGGTTTTCCTGTGTTATTTTCTGATCGCAACCCATTTCCTGTATTCGCAGAGCATCTTCACCGCGGTAATGATGTTCGTTACGCTGATCGTTATCACCGCGACTCTGATTACGCTGAATCAGCGCGATGACAGTGTTTCCGCAATAGATCGCATCCGCCACAGCAGCAAGCTGGTGGCGCTGTCGGTGCCGTTGATGCTGATACTGTTTGTCCTGGTGCCGCGCGTCCCCGGTCCTTTGTGGGGATTGCAGTCCGAACAACGCGGCGGCGTCACCGGCCTCAGCGATCACATGTCGCCGGGAAAAATCAGCAACCTGATTCGCAGCAATAAAGTCGCCTTCCGGGTCGATTTCGAGGACCAGGTCCCGGCGCAGAACAAGCTTTACTGGCGCGGGCCGGTAATGGCGCATTACGACGGCTTCAGCTGGCGCCAGGCGCCGCGCAGGCCGTTAGGTCGTTTGAATATTACGGTCGCCGAACCGAAAATCGACTACACGGTGACGCTGGAACCGAATGGCAAACGCTGGCTGCTAGCGCTCGATATACCGACGCGTCTGATCGCGGGCAGTCTCATGAGCGCGGATTTACAGCTCACCAGCAAGCAAAAAATCAACGACCTGAAGCGCTATTCGATGCAATCGCACCTGTCTTATCTAATCGGCGTCCACGAGTCGCCCGATTATCTGGCGCTCGCGCGCGAGTATCCGGCCGACTCCAATCCGCAAACCATCGCTTTCGGGCGATCGCTGGCACAACGCTTCGATAACCCGCAGGACATCGCCGAAGCGGTTTTGACCATGTTTCATCAGCAGGAATACGTTTACACGCTGCAACCCCCGGCGCTCGGCCGGAATTCAGTCGACGATTTTTTATTCGGCACGCGGCGCGGTTTTTGCGAACACTATGCCGGCAGCTTCGCCCTGGTCATGCGCAGCGCCGGAATTCCGGCTCGGGTTGTCACCGGCTATCAGGGGGGCGAGTATAACCGGGTCGGCAACTACCTGATCGTGCGCCAGTCCGACGCGCACGCCTGGACCGAGATCTGGTTGGACCAGCGCGGCTGGGTGCGGGTCGACCCCACCGCGGCGGTATCGCCAAGCCGTATCGAGCAGGGTCTCGACAACGCGCTTTCCGGCGAGGATTCGAGTTTTCGAATCCAAAATCGCAACCCGATATTCGGCAACCTGCTGTACAGCTGGGATAACCTGCAACATGGCTGGAACGACTGGGTTTTAAACTACGACCAGCGCAAGCAACGGGATTTTCTGAAACAGCTGGAGATCGGTATCGAAAACTGGTCGGATATGGTTTTCGCGCTGGTGTTCATGCTGGTATCCGTCACCGGTTTGTTCTGGTTTATCGCCTGGTGGCGCGAGCGGCCGGCGCAGCCGCAAGCCTACGAAATAACCTTCAACCGTCTACTCAAAAAACTGGCGAAAAAAGGTTTTCACAAACGGCCGGCAGAAGATACCCGCGCCTTCCTGCAACGCCTGCCGCAGGAAGGTTTGGCGCAGCACGGGCAAATCGCCCGCATCGTCGAACTCTACAATCACATCAAATACGGCCGCCGCGGCGCTTCCACGCAGGCGCTAGGCAACCTGCGCACGATGATTAATTCGATCGAATAACCCCGGGGACAGATCTGCGGATCTGTCCCTATTAACCCGGCGACAATATATGTCGCATTCAGCCATCGCGTGTCTGCTCACAGTAAGGCATCAGAACGCCGCTGCAGTTATTCTGCAGCAAGTTCTGATAACGCCGTCTGTGGGCAGACACGCGATGGCCTATCTTTTTAATATCAATTTGTTAGGGGGTCCAAGAAAGCGCCAGCTCCGCGTTGCAACTCTTGCCAATGGAATAACCATTGGCGGCGAGTCGCGCCTTGATCTGACGCTTTCTTGGGCCCCTGAATACGATATATATTGTCGCCGGGTTAATAAGCAAACTAAACCAGTTCCAGTTCCGATGCCTTGAAGTATTTGTCCTTAAGGTCCGCGATCTCATCGCGCACCCGCGCCGCTTCTTCGAATTCGAGATTACGTGCATGCTCGTATATATCGTTTTCCAGCTGTTTCAACTTGCCGTTCAACTGTTTCGCGCTCAAGTGTTCGTAACTCGGTGGCTTTTCGGCGACCCGGTCGAAGCGCTTGCGGCCCCGCCCGCCGCGGGCGGAATCGCCGAGCTCCATAACATTGGTAATACGCTTGACGATGCCTTTCGGCGTAATCCGGTGCAACTCGTTATAACGCAATTGTTTTTCGCGCCGGCGTTCGGTTTCCGCGATCGCACGTTGCATCGACCCGGTGACCTTATCGGCATACAGGATGGATTTACCGTTGATATTACGCGCGGCGCGGCCGATGGTCTGGATCAGCGAACGATCGGAGCGTAAAAATCCTTCCTTGTCGGCATCCAGAATCGCCACCAGCGATACTTCCGGCATATCCAGTCCTTCGCGCAATAGGTTGATGCCCACCAGAACGTCGAATTCCCCAAGACGCAGGTCGCGAATGATTTCCATACGCTCGACCGTATCGATGTCGGAATGCAGATAGCGCACACGCACGCCGTGTTCACTCAAATAATCGGTCAAGTCTTCCGCCATGCGTTTGGTCAGGGTTGTAATCAGCACCCGTTCCTGCTGCTCGACGCGTTTGCCGATCTCGGATAAAACGTCGTCGACCTGGGTCGTCGCCGGGCGCACTTCGACCACCGGGTCGATCAACCCGGTGGGGCGCACCACCTGCTCGACCACCGCGCCGCAGTTTTTCTGTTCGTAATCCCCGGGTGTCGCCGACACGAAAATCGTCTGCGGCGACATGCGCTCGAATTCGTCGAAGCGCAGCGGCCGGTTGTCGAGCGCCGACGGCAGGCGAAACCCGTATTCGACCAGGGTTTCCTTGCGCGAACGGTCGCCGCGATACATGCCGCCGATTTGCGGTACGCTGACGTGGCTTTCGTCGATAAACAACAGGCAATCGTCGGGCAGGTAATCGAACAGCGTCGGCGGCGGCTCGCCCTCGCGGCGGCCCGACAGAAAACGCGAATAATTTTCGATGCCGCTGCAATAACCGAGTTCGCGCATCATTTCGACATCGTAGTTGACGCGTTGCTCGAGGCGTTGCGCTTCGATCAGCTTGTCGGCCTGCTTGAGCACCGCCAGGCGTTCGACCAGCTCCTCCTTGATTTCGCCGATCGACCCGAGAATGACTTCGCGCGGCGTCGCATAATGGGTCTTGGGGTATACGGTAATGCGCTTGACGTTCTGGCTGATCTCACCGGTTAGCGGATCGAACAGACTGATTTTTTCGACCTCGGTATCGAACAGCTCGATGCGTACCGCTTCACGCTCCGAATCCGCCGGATGCACGTCGATCACCTCACCCCGCACGCGATAAGTGCCGCGCTTGAGTTCGAGGTCGTTGCGCTTGTACTGCAGTTCGGCGAGACGCCGCAAAATGCTGCGTTGATCGATTTCATCCCCCACCACCAGGTGTAGCAGCATTTTCAGATAGGAATCGGGATCGCCGAGGCCGTAGATCGCCGAGACCGAAGCGACCAGGATAGTATCGCGCCGCTCCATCAGCGATTTGGTCGCCGACAAGCGCATTTGCTCGATGTGTTCGTTGATCGAAGCGTCTTTTTCGATGAAGGTGTCCGATGCGGCAACATAGGCTTCGGGTTGATAATAATCGTAGTAGGAAACGAAGTACTGCACCGAATTTCTCGGAAAAAAGTCCTTCATTTCGCCGTAGAGTTGCGCCGCCAGCGTCTTGTTATGCGCCATGATGATCGCCGGGCGTTGCAGCCGTTGAATAACGTTCGCCGCGGTAAAGGTTTTGCCCGAGCCGGTAACGCCGAGCAGGGTTTGATGCATGAGCCCGTCCTCGATGCCCTGTATCAGAGCATCGATCGCCTCGGGCTGATCGCCGGTGGGCTCGAATTCGGTGGTTAGCTGGAATTTCCTGGCCATAAAATATTTTATCTTGATGATTAATACAGGCTGCTTTATCGCGCCCGACGGGCCACGTATACTGCGCCTGTTTCCCACTCAATGCCTACAGGATCAAGCTGTGTTCAACGATTTGTCGAAGCGCGTCAACGCGATTAAACCATCCCCCACTTTAGCAGTTTCAAATTTGGCTAGCCAGCTTCGCGCCCAGGGCCGCGACGTCATCGGCCTGGGCGCCGGCGAGCCCGATTTCGACACCCCGAATCACATTCGCGAAGCCGCGATCGAGGCCATCCGCAACGGTGACACCCACTACACCGCGGTCGACGGCACGGCGGCGCTGAAGCAGGCCATCATCGACAAATTCGAGCGCGATAACGGATTGGCCTATGGCGCCGATCAGATACTGGTGTCATGTGGCGGCAAACAAAGCTTTTTCAACCTCTGCCAGGCGCTGCTCGACAACGGCGACGAAGTCATCGTGCCCGCGCCCTACTGGGTGTCCTATCCCGATATCGTAATCCTGGCCGAAGGCAAACCGGTAATCGTCGAAACCGGCATCGACAGCGCCTTCAAGATCACACCCGCGCTGCTGGAAGCCGCGATTACCGAGCGCACGCGCATGCTGGTATTGAACAGCCCGTCGAACCCGACCGGCGTGGGCTACTCGATGCAGGAACTGGCCGCGCTCGGCGAAGTGCTGCTGCGCCATCCCGACATCCTGATCATGACCGACGACATGTACGAGCATATCGTCTGGGGCGACTACCAATTCTGCAATATCCTGAACGCCTGCCCGGATCTTTACGACCGCACCATGGTGTTCAACGGGGTTTCCAAGGCTTACGCGATGACCGGCTGGCGTATCGGTTACGCCGCGGGCGACGCCGGCATCATCAAGGCGATGAAAAAAATCCAGTCGCAGAGCACCTCGAACCCCACCTCGATTTCACAGGCCGCCTCGGTGGCGGCGCTCAACGGCGACCATGCCCCGGTGCGCGCGATGGTGACCGAATTCAGACAGCGGCACGACTACCTGGTGGCGGCGCTGAATTCGATTCGTCACATCGAGTGCCTGGAATCGGACGGCACTTTTTACAGCTTCCCCAATATCCAGGGCTTCATCGACTCGCGCGACGACCTCAACAACGATGTCGACGTCGCCAATTTGCTACTCGAGGAAGTCGGCGTGGCGCTGGTGCCCGGCTCGGCCTTCGGCGCCGAGGGTTATATGCGGATTTCCTTTGCTACCGGCATGAAAAACCTGGAACAGGCGGTGGAGCGGATTCGCCAGGTGTTCGAAGCCTGATCCGGCAGCCGGATCAGTGATCCGGGGCCGCCGGCGCCATCGAAATACGGGTTGACAAATCGGGTTGCCGTATTATTTTTATTCATTTAGTATACGCAGCCTCTATTCCCCGGTAGCTCAGTTGGTAGAGCAATTGACTGTTAATCAATGGGTCCCTGGTTCGAGCCCGGGCCGGGGAGCCAAACTCCAGAAAAAGCCGGTTGGGTAGCCTCATCCGGCTTTTTCGTTTATCGACCAGCAATGCGGTCCCGCTTTCTAAAAACCCCTTGACTCACTGGGCGATCTCACGCTCTGGAAATATCGGATTAAACATGAAGGGCTGAAAAACTCTAAATTATAGATGCAACTAATTTGGGGAAGTTTACACCTTAGAAATAGGCAAATTGTGATGTCCGGGTTTCGGGTAGTGTTTTTTAGATTCACTCCATAAATCAGTTCGAATAATTTTTAACCTGTATATAACCGAGTCCCTCGCAGAAACCGTTGCGTGTTGTGCTATTCTTGATTGCATCGCTCGAACAACAACCACCCGATGAGCAATATATTCTGGTCTAATATTTTCCGGTCCGGCGACAGCGAGCTGCGGACCATCGCCCGCCTGTGGCAGCAAACGCCGCTGTTTAAGAATATCCCCGAGCGCCAGACCGAGCTATTGTGCGGCAAGATGCACCGGCGCCGGTTCAAACCCGGAGAAACCGTATTCTCCTTCGGCGACCAGGGCGCGGGCGCGATCCTGGTGCTCGAGGGTTCGGTGCGCGTCATGGTTAACACCACCGAGCTGGCTCTGCTCGAACCCGGTGATTTCTTTGGTGAAATCGCGCTCGCCGCGGCCGAACGCCGTACCGCCGACGCCACTGCGGTCTCGGCCGCGCAACTGGTTTACTTCCTGAAGCAGGATCTCGAAGAATGGATCGAACGCCAGCCGCGGCTCGGCGCCCGTTTTCTGATGAATTTATCGGCCACGCTGGCCGAGCGCCTGTACCGCGCCAATGACCTGATCGCACAACAGTAATGGACTGGAAATCCAGCCCTCACCTCCAGACTTTCAAGCTGTTCGCGCTATTCGTGGCGGTATGCCTGGCGAGTTTTTATCTGATTTCGTCGGTCCTGCTGCCGGTGCTGATTTCGATTACACTATATGCGCTGTTCGAACCCGCCACGCTCTACCTGGTACGGCACAAGGTCAATCATTCACTGTCGATTCTAATCGTGCTGCTATTCCTGGTGCTGACCAGCCTGATTGCGGTCGGCTTTGCGCTGCCGGCGCTGTTCGATCAGGTCGCGGTGCTGCAATCGAAATTGCCGCAAATCGCGCAGCAGCTGGAACGCTTCCTGACGCATTATGGCGAAGTGATTTCCGCCGAAATCGGCACCGACCTGGACGTGTCGGAATTGACCGTAACGGCACTGACACAATTTTCGTCGCTGGGCCAATCGATACTGATCAACGCCACCAATCGCGTGCTGGATATCGTCATCATTTTCATTCTGGTGCCGTTTCTGACCTATTACCTGCTAAAGGATTTCCAGCGCGTGCGCAACAACCTGATGAACTGGCTGCCCAACTCCAGCTTCGAACTCGGCTGGGTGATTTACCACAACGTAACCGCGCAGTTAAAAGCCTATACCCGCGGCGTCATGCTGCAATCGTTGATCATGGCGGCCGTCTGCGCCGCCGGTTTTACGCTCATCGGACTCGATATTCCGCTGCTGCTCGGTTGCATCACCGGCATTTTGAATCTGGTGCCCTATATCGGGCCGATCATCTCGATGCTGATCGCCGCCCTGGTCGGGGCCGCGATGACGCCCTTCGACCCGACGCTCATTTATCTCGGCGCACTAGTCATCGTCGTTGCGCAAATCGTCGACAACGTCGTCGTCATCCCGGCAGTGATTGCCAATGCGGTCAACCTGCACCCTGTGCAGGTTATCCTCGGCATCATTATTTTCGGCAGCCTGTTCGGTACGCTCGGCGTCATCCTGGCGATCCCGGGAATCGCCGCCGGCAAAATCGTTTACAACAACCTGTTTGCCGACATTCAAAACGCCAGCCTGAAAACCGGCGCTTAGCCCGACTTAAGGCTGTCGGCCAGCGACAGTATCGCCGCGCGCAAATCCTCGTCCTCGATCCACTGCGCATTGCGCTGCAGCGCCTCGATCGACTCCGGGTTTACCTGTCCGGGTTGGCGCAACGCTCCCGGCAGGTCGAGTTTCAGCATCGAGTCGGGGATGGTGCGAATTTTCAAAATTTGCTCGAGACCGAAGGTTTCACGCAATTGTTGCTGGATTTCCTTGCCGTGCAGCCGCAGGTAATTGGCTACCAGCGGCGAATTCGCGGCAATGACGATTTCGTCGCGATTGAGCGTCAGCAATGTCACCGCCCGATTCACCGGTGCGGGCAGATTTTCTTCGAGGAAGGTTTGAATCTGCGGTAACCGGCTTTTCACCTGTTCGAAGTCGGGCGGTAAGATCGAGCGGCATAACTTGCCGATTCGACTGGCGCCCATCAGGCTCTCCGGCGTTGGCGCCCGGCGCCGCGGTTGTCCCGCTTTCTACGGATATCGCGCTCCTTGGGGGCGAGGCCAAGCCGTTGATAAACGCCTTTGACTACCGCTTCGTCGAGCAAACGGGACTTGCCCGGCTTGAGCCACTTGGGCAACTTAAACTGCTCGTAACGCACGCGCACCAGGCGGCTGACCTCGACCCCGACCGCTCCCCACAGGCGGCGCACTTCCCGATTGCGGCCTTCCTTCAAGACCACGTGATACCAGTGATTGGTACCCGAACCGCCCGAATCGAGAATATCGTCGAAATGCGCCGCTCCATCGTCCAGGGTTACCCCGTCGCGTAGGCGTTGCAACATGTCTAGGCTGACCGCGCCGTGTACGCGCACCGCGTACTCGCGCTCGACTTCATACGAAGGGTGCATTAGCCGGTTGGCCAGTTCACCGTCATTGGTAAACAGCAGCAATCCGCTAGTATTCAAATCGAGTCGGCCGATGCTGACCCAGCGCCCATGCTGCAGCGGCGGTAGATGCCGGTAAACATCCTCACGGCCTTCCGGATCGGCGCGACTGCAGACTTGGCCCACCGGTTTGTGGTACATCAGGATTTTCGGTTTGGCGAGCTGTCGCTGTAAGCGCAGCAGCTTGCCGTCGATCGCGATCTTTTCGCGGCCGTCGATCTGGTCGCCGGGTTTTGCGGTCTTACCATTCACGCTGATGCGACCCTGTTGCAGCAGCGCGTCGATCTGACGGCGCGAACCCGCACCCTGGTTGGCGAGGTATTTCTGAATGCGTTCCATCGGGAGATTATACCTGCAGTATTAGGGGACAGACCACGTTTTCTCTCGGCGAAAACCTGGTCTGTCCCCTGCACGGCCGCTGGGCTCAGTTAATCGCCCACCGCTGCCCGATGCCGGAAGACGATTCTGATATCAGGGTCCTGGCGTTGGTATCGAGCTTGAGGTCTAGAATGGTGGCCGAATCCGGTTGCACCCGGTGCTTGACCCGAGGTCTCCAGGTCTCGCGGCGCTTGCCGCTGGCGACATCCCAGATATCGATCGCCTTGGCCGCCCGGCCGGTGGCCAGGGTACGGTTGTCATCGGAAAAATCGGCCGATACCAGCGTCATCTTGACTTCGTCGAGGCGCGACACCAGGCTGCCCTTGCCGCGCGTCGCGTAAATATGGGCGTCACCGATGTAGGCGCCTGCCAGCGCCAGCTCGCCATCGTCAGACAAGGCCACCAGAGAAATTTTGTATTTCAGGTTTTTAGACCAGAGATGTTCGCCGTTGGACAGATCCCACAGACTCGCGTGCCAGTCATCCGACCCGGTCAGCGCAAAACGACCGTCTTTAGACAGGGCTACGCTGGTCACCTTATGATGGTGCGGAAAGACATAACGCATTTCACCTTCGACCATGTCGAAATAAACCGCCTGCTTGTCCTTGCTGCCGATCAGCGCATGTCGACCATCCGCCGATACCGCCACATCGGATAGTTTGGGCCAGGCCCAATAGCCGGTTAGCCGTCCCGACGCCAGCGCCCAGCGCGCGATCGAGTTCTGCTCGATGGTGACCAGCACATCTCCACTTTCGGAAAAGTCCGCGGCGATGATGCCGCCCTCGGCGCCTTCTTCGTGCTGCAGGCTGTACTTGACCCGATTGCTGCGCAAATCCCAGACACGCGCGAAACCACCGATCTCGCCGGTCAACAAATGTTTGCCGTCCGGGCTAATCGCGGCGCCGTAGGATCCGGTGTCGGCGTGCACCCAGGTGTCGAGGGCTTGTTTTTGCTCGCTACAGCCGCCGAGTAGGCAGCAAATCAGCACGCTGGCGAATATCGATGGCCTTAATCCTTGCATAACCTGGGTTATCGGCCGCGTCGCGACTTTCATTAAAACAGGTAGCCGCCAGACAACGTCGTTCTCGAATATTTAATTGTCATTCCCGCGTAGGCTTGCGCGGGGATGAAATTATGAGGCGGAGTCTAATAACGCGCCGAAATCGAGCCTAGCCGGAGCCCGCCGTGTTGAATTTCCTGGATTTAGCGGCCTTGGCGACTTTCTTAGTCGTGCTGGTCTTAGCGGTTTTGGCAGGCTTGGCTGCTTTTTTGGTTTTTGCGGCCTTGGCTGTCTTTACGGTTTTTGCGGCCTTGGCGATCTTAACGGTTTTAGCTGCTTTATCAAGCTTGCGCGCGTTAGCGGCTTGCGGGCTTGCGCTAACCTTGTCAGCCTGCGCCACCTTTGCTGGCTCTGTTGCTGCGGCGGTTTCAGCGGGCTCTCCGGTTTCACTGGCTTCGCCGAAGGTGAATTCGGGATTGAATTGATCCAGATCGCGAATTTCGGCTAACGTCGGCAGTTCGTTCAGCGATTTGAGGTTGAAATAGTCGAGAAAGCTGCGGGTGGTTCCGTACAGGGTCGGCCTGCCCGGAACGTCTTTATGCCCCAGCGGTTTGACCCAATCGCGCTCCTGCAGCGTCTTGATGATGTTGGTGCTGACGCTGACGCCGCGAATGTCTTCGATTTCGCCGCGGGTAATGGGTTGCCGATAAGCGATCAGCGCCAGGGTTTCCATTAGCGCGCGCGAGTAGCGCGGCGGTTTTTGTTCCCACAGGCGCACGACCCAAGTTTCGAAATCCGCCTTGACTTGAAAGCGGAACCCCGAGGCCACCTGCTTCAGCTCGAATCCACCACCGGCATGTTTGTCGACCAGTTCCTGGACCGCCTGGCGAATCTCGTCCTTGCTCGGCTGTTCGATATCGCCGATAAACAGGTCAAATAACTGACTAACCGCCAGCGGTTTGTCGCTGGCGGCGAACAGGGCTTCGAGGATGGGTTTGAGTTTGTCGATTTCCATCTTATGAATTCGCCTTCACATATATCGGGGCATAGGGTTCGGTCTGCACCAGCTCGATTAGCGACTCCTTGAGCAATTCGAGGATGGCGATGAAACTCACCACCACGCCCATGCGGCCCTCGGCAGGATCGAAGAAGTCGGTGAAATTGGTGAAATCCTCGGCCGAAATACGATCCAGCACGATGACCATGCGCTCGCGCACCGACAGCGGCTCGCGATCGACGTGATGACTGGCAAACTGCTCGGCGCGATTGACCACGTCGCGAAACGCGCTCATTAAGTCATTGAGGTTAACCGTAGGGAGCGCCAGCTTAACCTTGAATTTGGGGATATCGATGCTGGTAAGGTGAATCTCGCGTTCCAGCCGGTCCAGCCCGTCGAGATCCTCGGCGGCCTGCTTGAATTGTTCGTACTCCTGCAGGCGGCGCACCAGCTCGGCGCGCGGATCATCTTCGTCCTGCGATTCGGTCGGTCGCGGCAATAGCATGCGCGATTTAATTTCCGCCAGCATCGATGCCATTACCAGGTATTCGGCGGCCAGCTCCAGTTCGAGATGATCCATCAACGCGATGTACTCCATGTACTGTTTGGTAATCGCCGCGATCGGAATATTGAGAATATCGATATTCTGACGCTTGATTAAATAAAGCAATAAATCGAGCGGCCCCTCGAAGGCTTCGAGGAATACCAGCAACGCGTCCGGCGGAATGTACAAATCCTGCGGGATAATCGTCAGCGGCTCACCCTGCACCAGGGCAAAGGGCATTTCCGACTGATTCGAAGCGCTGTTGGCAAATAGCTTATCCATTACCTGCGCCAGGTCAGCCCCATCACCTTGCGCACTTCTTCGATCGTGTCCTGCGCTTCGTCGCGCGCGGCTTCGCAGCCCTCGCTGATGATACTGTCGACCTCGGATAGGTTACCCAGGTACTCCTTGACGCGCTGCTGAATCGGCCGCAACTCTTCCAGAATCGAGTCGATCACGTACTGCTTGCAGTCGACACAACCGATAGACGCGGTTTTGCAGCCCTCGGACAAAGTCGCCTTGGTCGCCTCGTCGGTATAGACCTGGTGGAATTCCCACACCGGGCACTTTTCGGGATCGCCCGGATCGGTGCGGCGAACCCGCGCGGGATCGGTCGGCATGGTTTTGATTTTTTTAGTGACATCGTCCGGGGCTTCGCGCAACGCGATCGTATTATTATACGATTTCGACATCTTTTGCCCGTCGATACCGGGCATCTTGGACGATACCGTGAGCAACGACTGCGGCTCGGGCAAAATGATACGGCCCTGGCCATCGAGGTATCCCAACAATCGGTCGCGGTCGCTCAAACTGATGTTTTGCTGCGATTCGAGCAACGCGCGGCCAATCGACAAGGCCTCCGCATCGCCCTGCTCCTGGTAACGTTTGCGCGCATCCCGGTATAACTTCGCGTTTTTTCTGCCCATCTTTCGGATCGCGACCTCGACCTTGGCTTCGAAGTCGGGTTCGCGCCCGTAAAAGTGGTTGAAGCGGCGCGCCACTTCGCGCGTCAGTTCGACATGCGCCACCTGGTCTTCGCCCACCGGCACAAAGCTGGCTTTATACATTAGTATGTCGGCGCTCTGCAGTAATGGGTAACCGAGAAAGCCATAGGTAGCGAGGTCCTTGTCCTTGATCTTCTCCTGCTGGTCCTTGAAGCTCGGCACCCGCTCGAGCCAGCCCAGTGGCGTTATCATCGACAACAGGGTATGCAATTCGGCGTGCTCGGGAATGCGCGACTGGATAAACAGCGTCGCACTGCCCGGATTAACGCCCGCGGCCAGCCAGTCGATCACCATGTCGCGCGTGCTCTCACCGATAATCGACGGGTCCTCGTAATGCGTGGTCAGCGCATGCCAGTCGGCGACGAAGAAAAAGCACTCGTAGCTATGCTGTAACTCGATCCAGTTTTTCAAGACGCCGTGATAGTGGCCTAAATGCAACAAGCCGGTAGGACGCATGCCCGACAGCACGCGGTTGTTTTGATTAATGGTGTTCAATAATGCGGTTCCAAAGAATGACGGCCCTGCGGCGGATTATACAAAGCGCTATCGGCGTTAACCACCAATATATTAGCGTGATCGAAGGAATCCCGACCCTCATTCCCTGCCAGCCTGCGCATTTAGAGCTATCTCTGCGCTTTAAAGAGTCATCCTCGCGCTTAAAGAGTCATCCCCTCGCCAAGAGTCATCCCCGCGCAAGCGCACTGCTGTCCGGAATAAATTAAGTTGGTGTATTTGAAAGTGTTGCAGTGCCCGGGTTTTACGAATAAAACCATAAGCGACAACTTAATTTCAGGACACTGCAACATGTATACAAATACCCGATTTGGCGAACTTTTGAAAGTCCTTCCTAAAAATACTTTCAAACGCTGCGTTGAACAGCATCGGAGCGATAAACATAACAAGGG
>Ga0209122_1000094_pt1 | contig 28164 bp, 25 predicted proteins | sample OlaalgELextract2_2_FD_187375 | JGI IMG/M metagenome (GOLD analysis project Ga0209122, IMG submission 187375) | Olavius algarvensis symbiont microbial communities from Tuscany, Italy - Type A ELBA extract 2 (SPAdes) (version 2) | ecosystem: Host-associated > Annelida > Digestive system >...
AGCTGGTATAACCCATATCGATTACATTCGACGCTGAATTATGTCAGCCCGAATGATTATGAAAAACGACTACTCGAAACGAAGCATGCCGCTTAACTGGGGTGTATCAAAAAGTTTGACCACGTCAAGGTTCGTCGAGTAAAACAATGGGTTTGTTTTCCATCAGAGTCCTCGCCAGGGCGGTTCTTTGTCGCATGCCGCCCGACAATTCATGCATGCGTTTATGGGTATGTTTCGATAAACCTACCTGCTCGATCAATGCATCGGCGCGTTCCAGGTTGCCGGCTTCGCCTCTTAAACGTGAGTCCAGCATGACGTTGCCGCGCAGCGTGAGCCAGGGAAACAGTAAATCCGTTTGCCCCATATAGGCGATGAGCGATTGCGCGGCCATGCCGTTACCGGCGGTTATTTTGCCTTCGAATTCACCACCCGTCCGCAGGCCCGCGAATAACCGCAACAACGTCGACTTGCCGATTCCCGAGGAACCCAGTGAACAAGTCCACTGCGCCGGCGCCACTTCAAACGGTAGATTGCTAAACAGCGTTTGATCGCCGAGATAAAAACTACCCGCAAGCTTCAGGCCTATAGCCATCGGGTTATGCCGTGTTACCCAGGCGAATACCCATGGACCAGAAATCGACCTCTAACCGGGTTGCGGTATTAAAGCTGCGACACAAAGCGGGCCAGCGTGGGTTCGCCTGTGGATCCGTCCCCAGTTTTGCCAACGCGACCTGCTCGATCAACTCAGCTACCGCATGGCAAGCCGCGACGTAATCCGCAGATGCATAGCAATCGATCCACTCCCGGTACAGGCGTGGCGCGGCGCTGCAGTCATCGAGTTTTGCACCGATCTCGGCGTAGCCAAAAACGCAAGGCGCCAGCGCCGCCAGTAAATCGAGTAAATCGCCGCTTAAACCGGCATCCATGACGTAGCGCGTATAAGCCACATTCTCGGCTGCCTCCTCCGCGTCCAGCAGGGATTGTTCGGAAATACCCTCGCGTTCACAGACACCGACATGCAGCTGAATTTCTTCATTGATCAACGTGTTGACGGTGGCTGCCGCCAGGCGCATTTGGCCGATATTGTCGGATTTCACCAGCGCCAAAGCCCAGGCCCGCGAGTAATGTAACAGGTAGATATAATCCTGAACCAGGTAGGCTATAAAAGCGGCTCGCGGCAGGTCGCCCGAACCCAGGCCGACGACAAATTCGTGCTCGACATACCCTTGCCAGGTTTCACCCGCCGCGGCGCGCCAGGCCGCGAAAGTTTTCGAACCGAAATCATTCATGGCCGGGCGCCGAGACATCGAGCGCGATTTTATCCGTGGTGAAGGTTTTGTCGATCAAGCCGGCGTCTTTGAGAAAGGCCTCCATGCGCTGGTAGCGTCCTGCGTCGAGGGCGGCCGGGCGCAAGGCGAAACGGGGAAGGGTATCGCGCCAGGCGAGCCGGTTGAGTTCATCCTGCAATTCCTTCGCGGTGGCGGAAAACATAGCCCAGCTCTCCTCCGGGTGATTGATGATGAACTGTGTCGCCTTTTCGGTCGCGGCGAGAAAACGTCCAATCTTATCTTTGTCCATGCCCTTGGGATTGGCCACGTAAATCAATTCGTCGTAGGCCGGCAGACCCTCTTCTTCGAGGTAAAAACACCGCCCCCCGACACCCTCGATTTTCATTTGATTCAACTCGAAATTGCGAAAAGCCCCGATGACCGCGTCAACCTGCTTCGACATTAACGACGGCGACATAGACCAGTTCACATTCACCAGCTCGACGTCATTCATGCCCAGGCCATGGGGTTTCAGGATCGCGCCCAACAGGGCTTCTTCGACGCCGGCGACCGAAAATCCGACCTTCATGCCGGCCAGATCGGCGACGCTTTTAATCGGCCCGTCCGCCAGCACCAGCAGGCAGTTCAATGGCGTTGCCACCAGCGTGCCCACCCGCACCAGCGGCAGGCCTGCGTGTACCTGTAAATGCAGTTGAGGTTGATAAGATACGGCGATGTCGGCCTTGCCTGCCGCGACTAGCTTGGGCGGATCGGCGGGATCGGCCGGAGGGATGATCTCGATTTCGAGACCCGCGTCTTTAAAATATCCCTTTTCCCGGGCAATGATTATTGGGCCGTGATCCGGATTGACGAACCAGTCGAGTATCAGGGTCAGCTTGTCGTCGGCCAAAGATTGAACAGGCAAGCTTAGCAGCAGTAACAGATACAGATTTTTCATTTTTTCCTTGCACAATATTTTATAAATCGGATGGCCATTCAGGTTTTACGATAAGCCGACGTTGAGGCTATCCAATGCCTAACCCGGGCTTCGGGGTCGGCATTTAAGGTAATATCGGTTACGACCGAGACGCTATCGGCGCCGGCTCGAAGCACGCCCTGCGCCCGCTCGAGATCGATGCCGCCGATGCCCACCAGCGGTATGTTGCCGATCCGTTTTTTCCACCGGCCGACTTCGCCCAAGCCCTGGGGCGCCCACGGCATTTTTTTCAGGATGGTCGGGTAAACCGGGCCCAGGGCGACGTAGTCCGGCGTCAGCGATAAAGCACGCTCCAATTCCGCGTCGCTATGAGTGCTAATTCCAATCCCGATCCCCGCCGCCTTAATCGCCGGGACATCTGCGGCCTCCAGGTCTGCCTGCCCCAGGTGGATAAAATCGCAACCGAGATCGAGGGCCAGTTGCCAGTAATCGTTGATCACCAGTTGGCAGCCGAATCGAGCGCATAGCGATTTGGCGGTTTGGATTTCTGTACGCAGCTCGCAGTCCGGCTGGTCTTTGATACGTAACTGCAACAGCTTTATACCGAGCGGCAATAAAGCGGCAAGCCATCGGCTGTGATCGAAAATGGGATAAAAAGGGTCTAGCTTCACGTTAGAAATGCCTTGCCTATTTCGGGGGTCGACGGCGCCGCCATATCGCTCATTTCAATTGGGTCGGCATGAAACGCCGCCTGCCCGGCCGCCACCGCATCGGCAAAGGCTTTTGCCATGGCGACCGGGTCGCCCGCTTTCGCTACGGCGGTATTGAGCAGCACCGCATCGCAACCCATTTCCATGGCTTGCGCGGCTTGCGACGGCAATCCGATGCCGGCATCGACGACAATCGGTACTCCTTTGAAATGTGCGCGTAAACTCTTCAGGCCGTAGGGGTTGTTCAAGCCACGGCCCGTGCCGATCGGCGCGCCCCAGGGCATCAGAACCTCGCATCCGACCTGTAGTAATTTATCCGCTATGACGAGGTCTTCGGTGGTATAGGGGAATACTTCAAACCCTTCGTTGCAGAGAATGCGCGCGGCCTCTATCAGACCGAGCACGTCGGGCTGCAGGGTGTCGGAGTTGCCGATAACCTCCAGCTTGATCCAGCGGGTTGCAAACACTTCCCGCGCCAGTTGGGCGGTTGTTACCGCTTCTTTAACCGAGTAGCAACCGGCCGTGTTCGGCAATACTTTTACCGGCAAGTCCGTGATCAATTCCCAGAAACTCCGGCCTGCTTGGCCTCCGCCTGCCTCGCGCCTGAGCGACGCGGTCACGACTTCAACCCGGGATGCCCTAATGGCTGCGGCAAGTACGGCCGGAGACGGATACTGAGCCGTACCGAGCAATAAGGGGTTAGTCAAATTGACGCCATAAAAGGAAACCATGATTAGCCCCCCGCCGATCGGGGCGACAATTTCGATCCGGTCGCCTGGCGTCAATTCGGTTTTGCTGCGATCCTGGCGATGAACAATGCAGCCATTCAAAGTGGTTGCGATTGCCGGGTGCCGATAATCCTTTTCGATCAGGAGCTGCGCGAGCGTGGTCGCTTCGATATCGCAGATCTCGCCGTTTAACAGGATGCGCATGACTCAAGCTCGCTGAATAATTGCTCGTTCAAGATGGCGTCGGCGGCCTGTCGAGCCATGGCGGGGCCCAGCAGGAATCCGTGACGAAATAAACCATTCACAAAAATAATATTGTCTTTGCGGTAAAGCCGGGGCAGGTTGTCGGCATAGGCGGGACGCAGATCGACCCCGGCTTCGACTATCTCGGCTTCCGCGAACGCCGGGTGCAAGGCATAGGCGGCGCTGAGCAATCCGAGCATCGAACGCGCGGTAACCGAGCCTCTGCGCTCGCTCTCGATCATGGTCGCTCCCAACATGAACAGATTATCCTCGCGCGGGACGACGTAGGTCGGATACCGCAGATGCACCAGCCGCACGGGTCTGCTAAGCGAAATTTCCGCGGTTTCCAGAATCAGCATTTCGCCTTTCACGCCGCGCAGTTCGGGCAGCCGATCCCTGGCGCTGAAACCGCGGCAGTCGATTACCCGGTCGCAATCGCAATCCTCGGCTTGAAGCTCCGTGTTAAATTGAATTTCGACGCCACGCTCGAGTAAATAAGCCGCCAGCTGATGCATCGCCCGACGCGGGTCCAGGTGGGCTTCTCGCGGGTAAAACAAACCTCTTTCAAAGCGATCCGCGAGCTCTGGTTCGAGCCTGCCGATGGCGTTGGCATCGAGCCATTGATGATGCCTGGTAAGGCGCGCAAAACGCTCGATATCGCGCTTATCCCGCTGCATCGACAACACCAGGCTGCCGCATTTTTGAAAACCGTCGATGTGCATATCCCACCAGCCCTGGGCTTCCACGCCGAAATCGGCCACCGGCTGCTCGGCGGATTCGCGTTCGCACCAGGGTGCGATCATGCCGCCGGCGTACCAGGAACAGGCCGCCTCGCCCAGCTGGGCGGAGCGTTCGTAAAGCGCGACCGATATACCGCGATCGCACAATTCACAAGCACAGGTTAAACCGGCCACACCGGCGCCTATAATAGCCACCTTCACCGGTTTACCATTGCCGGTGAAAGTGGTGCACGGGGCCATGCCCCTGCCCGATTTGCAGGTTGTCGGCCGCCTTGATCGACGCTTGTAGATAGCTATGCGCACGTTTCACCGATTCGTGCAGGGGCAGGCCGTTAGCGAGAAAAGCGGCTATCGACGCCGATAGCGTGCAACCGCTGCCGTGGGTATTCCTGGTATCGATTCTCGCAGCCCGATAACTTTCGACCGGGTTTGATCGGGTAACGAGCAAATCGATGCATTCGCTGCCGCGGCCGTGCCCGCCCTTCACCAACACGGCGCTCGTGCCCAGTTCCAGCAATGCCTGACCCTGCGCCAGCATCGATGCCTGATCGGTTGCCAAGCCGCAACCGAGTAGCTGCGCCGCTTCGGGTAGGTTCGGTGTTATCAGCGATGCCCGCGGCAGCAAGTCCGACTTCAAACTTTCGATGGCGGATTGCTGGAGCAGCAGGTCACCCGATTTAGCCACCATCACCGGGTCGACCACAATCGCGCGCTCAAAATCGGTGAGCGCATTGCAAACCGTTTGAATAATGTCCGCCGAAGACAGCATGCCGATCTTGATGGCGTCGACCTCGAGGTCATCCAGCACGGCTCGAATCTGGGCAAATACCATGTCGACCGGAATTTCATGGACCGCCGTAACGGAACGAGTGTTTTGCGCGGTAATTGCCGTGATTACGCTGGCGCCGTAAGCGCCGAGGGCCGAAAACGCTTTTAGATCCGCTTGTATGCCGGCGCCGCCGCTACTGTCGGAGCCGGCGATGGTTAAGGCGATAGAAGTGGTATCAGGGGCTGTGTTACTGCGGGTTGGCAATTCCGATTCCTCGTTGTTTAAGCAAAAGAATCAGAACTATCGAAAAACATCAGTCACCGTTTCCTTCGCCGGCATTATCCGGGGCAGGTTCAATGGGTTGACTCGCGTCTCTCAGCCTTACGGCGCCCCAAGGTGCGTGAACAGTAACAATTAAGCGGGGGCCTTGCAACAGGTCCGCGCCGGTCGTTCAATCGATGAGCTGCAAACAAGCAATCACCGTGAGGCTCGCGTTTCAGCTCCCCAGGAAAACTTTTTTCACCATGTCGTTATCGATAAGATCTTCGGCATCGCCGGTAATGACCAGTCTGCCGCTTTCCAGAACATACCCCCGGTCCGCCATACTCAAAGCCAGCCTGACGTTTTGCTCGACAAACAGGATCGAGATGCCCTCGGCGACTATATTTTTGAATATTCCGATCAAATCTTTTACCACCATCGGAGATAGCCCCAGGAATGGTTCATCGACCATCAGCAGTCTGGGCAAGCCCATCAAGCCGCGCGCGATCGCCAGCATTTGCTGCTCGCCCCCGGACATGGTATGCGCCAATTGATTCGAGCGAGCTGCCAACTTGGGGAACATCCGGTAAACCTTTGACAGGGATTGCTGGCGGGATTGTTTGGCTTGTTGATGCCAGGCGCCGAGAAACAGGTTTTGCAGCACGGTCAAGTGAGGAAAAACTCTGCGCCGCTCGAGCACATGGGATATCCCCATAGCGGTTCGCTGAAATGTGGGTCGGTCGCTAATGCGTTCCCGGTCGAAATAAATATCGCCGGTCTTGTGATCGATCAGGTTGCTTATCGTATTCAGGATAGTGCTCTTGCCCGATCCATTCGGTCCGAGCAGCGCGACCATTTCTCCTGTCTTTACCGATAACGACAAGTCCCAGATCACCTGGAAATCGTCGTACAGGACGTCGATATTCTTGATATCAAGCAACATCGACCCGTCCCAGATAGGCATCGATTACCTGCTCATTGTTTTGTATATCCTTAGGTTTGCCGTAAGCAATATTCTGTCCCTGGTCGAGCGCCAGAATATTATCGGAAATCTCCATGATGATATTGATGTTGTGTTCGATCGTGGCGATGGTGACGCCCGATGCTTTCATTTTAAGAATCAGTTCCACCAATCCGGGAATGGTTTTCTGGTCGACGCCGCCGGTCACTTCGTCCATCAATAACAATTTCGGTTCAATCGCCATGGCCCTGGCGAGTTCGAGCCGCTTGCGCTGGCCGGTCGATAGCTCGCGCGCAAAATGATGCCTTTTTTCGATCAGGTCGACAAAATCGATGATTTCCAGCGCCTTGTCGCGCGCCGCCTTGATGTCGGTTTCTTTAGCGAAAGCGCCGATCATGACATTTTCCAATAGTGTCAGATCGGCAAAGGGTTTTAGTTTTTGAAAGGTGCGCCCGATAGCCAGGTTACTGATTTTGTCCGGGCGCAGCCGGGTTATGTCATTGCCGTCGAAGGTCACTTTGCCGGTATCGGCCCTGGTGTAGCCGGTGATCAGATCGAACAAGGTCGATTTGCCCGCACCGTTGGGACCGATGATACCGAGGATTTCTCCCTGATCGACGGTAAACGAAATGTCGTGGTTGGCGCGGATGCCGCCGAAAGATTTACCCAGATTTTCGACCGATAAAATACTCATCGCTGCTTTTCCCGTTCGATCAGGTGTTTCGGCAATAAAGATATCAGCCCGGCCGGTCGAAAAACGCAAATCAGCATTAGTATCAGGCCGTAAAAAATCAAATCGATCGCGCCGCCGGTGCCGCCGAAATATATTCGCGTGTATTCCGAGATGGGGATCAGTATCGCCACCCCGATTAGCGGACCCCAAATATTACCGATGCCGCCGAGTACCGTCATCAAGAGCACTATGATGGATATTTCCAGGTTGAACATGCGGTCCGGATCGACGATTAAAATATACTGCGCGAACAAGCTTCCCATCGGCGCCATGATGACCGCCGAGATGGCGAAAGCGATAATCTTGTATTTAGAGATTGCGATGCCGAGACTCGAGGCCGCCTGGTAATCGTCGCGGACGGCGCGCAATCGGAATCCGATTTTCGAGGTGCTGAGCCGCCAGACCGACAGGTAGCTTAGGATAAAAAATCCGAGAAACAGGTAATAGTAGGGGACTTTGCTGTCGTGAAACTGCAGCGCGAACCAGGAACTCTCCTCGGTGAGCGGAATCCATAATCCCGATGCTGCGCCCACCATTTCCCAACGCTGGAATACCACTTGAAAACTGATGCCGATCAGTAAAGTGGCGATGGCGAAATAGTGTCCACTCAGGCGCAGCATGGGAATGCCGATCGAGATCGCGACTAGGGCGGCGAACAGCATACCCGCCAAGATCCCGAGCCAGGGAGTAACGCCGTATTGCACATATAAAAACGAACTCGTGTAAGCGCCGATACCGAAAAATGCGCCATGTCCGAGGCTGATCTGGCCCGATAATCCGGCGATTACGTTCCACGACTGCGACATCACCGCGTACATGAAAATCATGATCATCAAATGCAGGTAAAACGGGCTCGGTCCAAACAACGGAAACACAATCAGGAAAAACGACAACAATCCAAGCAAGGAGATTATCTCCTTGCTGGTGTTCCAGACCGGTTCCTGCTTGGCGTGGGTTAACAAGTTTTCCATCAATACCTGCCAAACAGTCCCTGCGGTTTGTAAATGACGACCAGCAGGTAGATTGCAAACACGTACAAGAGCTTGAAAGACGGGTCGATCAACAGCCCGCCGAGCGATTCGACCAGGCCGATAATAACGCCGGCATACAGGCAGCCGATGATGCTGCCGAATCCACCGAGGGCGACGGCGACGAAGGCAAACAACGCGAAATTGACGCCGACGTCGGTGAATACGAAAAAATAGTTGGTCATCATGCCGCCGGCCACGCCGACGCAGCCAAGCCCTATGGCCCAACCCAGGGCGAACATTCGATTGGATGGGATCCCTAAGATTTCGGCGGCTTCGCGATCCTGAGCCGTGGCTTGCAGCGCAAGCCCGGTTTCGGTCCGGGTAACGAACAGGTACAGCATGAAAAAGGCGAGCAGGCAAGCCACGGCCGCAAAAAATTGCGGTTGTCCGATGAACAGGCTGCCGAGTTCGATTCTTCCCTCGAGCAAGGGTTGGTCGACGTTTCTGAAATCCGGGGTCCATAAATATTGCGCCAGGGCTCGAATAAAAATCGACAGGCCAAAGGTGGCGCAGATTTGAATCAACATCTTGGCTTTCAGGATGTAGCGGATCAACAGATAGTGCGTGAGTACGCCGCAACCGGCCATTAACAAAATGGTGATCGGAATCGAAAACAGCGGATCCAGGCCCAGCAACGACCACAGCCAGAAGGATGAGAACATGGATACCATCAAGTGCTCGCCATGCGCGAAGTTGACGATATTCATCAACCCGAAGATCAGACTCAGCCCGGCGGCAATCAGGGCATAAATCAAGCCCATCAACAAACCGCTAACAATAGCCTGCAGGATGATTTCAAACGTCATAGGGCTGGCGGGGTTTTATTTTGTTGGCTCGCTCACTATTCTTATCGGGCTTCTTGATTTGGCGTCTTTGTAAATCGAGAAGGCTTGTGTTATCTAGTGCAGTGGAACAGAAGATACAGCCACGCAGCATAACTCAAAGAGGACTCATAATGAAAAAGATAATACTGTCAATGTTAGTGACGCTGGCTTTCACCGCCGGCGTAAACGCGGCCGAGAGTGTCAAGATCGGGGTGCTCTATCCGCTAACCGGACCGGTTGCCCAGGTCGGAAAAGATGCGGTGGCCGCCGTAGAGACCGCCATCGATATTATCAATAACAGCCACGATATCGATATGCCCTTAGCCGGCGAACGGGGGCTGCCGGGACTCGGCGGCGCCAGGATTTCAATCGTGGTCGGCGATCACGGCGGCAAGGCTGAAATCGGAGTTGGCGAAACCGAGAAAATGATTAACTCCGACAAGGTGCATGCCATGTTTGGCGCCTACTACTCGTCCGTAACCGGGGCGGCCAGCCAGGTCGCGGAACGCGCGAGAATCCCCTGGGTAAACGGCGAATCGACCTCGCCGAAACTCACGACACGGGGTTTTAAATACTTTTTCCGCGTCACCCCGCATGACGGTGAATTCACGCAGTTGATGTTTGAATTCATCAACGATTTCAACAGCAAGAATAATGACAAGATAAAAACCGTCGGCATTATTCACGAAGATACGCTGTGGGGTTCGGATAGCGGCGGCACGCAACAGAAGATGGCCCGTGAGCAGGGCTTCGAAGTCGTCGAAAAAATCAGTTACAAGGCGAAAACCACAACCTTGAGTTCGGAGGTTCAGCGGCTCAAGGCGAAAAACTCCGATGTGTTGCTGCCTTCGTCCTATACTTCGGACGCATTTCTGTTTCTGAATACCGCCAAGGAGCTCGACTACAACCCCAAGCTTCTGGTCGCCCAGAATGCGGGCTATACGGACCCGAAATTCATCGAAACCATGGGCAGCAAGGCCGAGGGAATCATTACCCGGTCGCCGTTCAATACCGACCTGGCTAAAACCATTCCGCTGATCGGAAAGGTGAACGCGTTGTTTAAGACCCATTCGGGTGGGCGCGATCTGTCCGATGTTCCCGCGCGGGCCTTCACCGGTTTCATGGCGCTGGCCAATGCCATCAATAATGCCGGCTCGACCGACCCCAAGAAAATTCAGATGGCGCTGCAGCAGCTGGATATGTCCGCGCGGTCGTTAATCGTACCTTATCGGGGGATTCAATTCGGCAAGGACGGTCAGAACATGAAAACCCGGGGCATTTTGATGCAAGTGCAAAATGGAAAATATTGTACGGTTTATCCGTTTGAACTGGCCGCCTGCAAGTTGATGTACCCGATGCCGAACTGGTCGCAAAAGCAGTAGATTTTGTGCCGGGAGTCGGGACTGACTGTTTAATCCCCCGCGTCATGGCACAGGCATGACCCGCCCCGGGGGCGGGTCATGAATATCGCTGGAGGATGCTAACTCGAGGTTTTTTCCGGCGCTTTTGCTCGCTTGCGAACGACACGCCAGCACAGCGGCATAGCCACTGCCGCTAGCACGACTTTTACCAGGTCGCCGAACAGGAATGGCGTCAGGCCCCAGGCAAGAATGGGCTTGTCCCATCCGTATAGGCTGCCGAGCCAAAGCAAGCCGGGAATGTAAATCAGCAGATTTCCGAGCAACATTGCAAGCGCCGTGGTTACGATGTTTCTATCCCATCCATGCTCGGCGAGATAACCCGTCAAGGACGCAGCCAGAATAAATCCAACCAAATAACCGCCGGTTCCGCCCATCATATATACCAAACCGATGCCTTTATCGGGCGTCCCGGAAAATACCGGAAGGCCTACCGCCCCTTCGGCTAAATACAAGAGCATAGTCGCGGCACCCAGCTTCCAGCCATAGGCCATGCCTAGCGCCAGCACGACCAGTGTCTGCATGGTCATTGGCACCGGGAAAAACGGAATCGATACCTTTGCCGAAAGCGTTAACAGCAGGGTTCCGGCTACGGCCAGTATTGTGTTGCGGAGTAGTTTATTATCGGTCTCGTATGGCCAAATCGTCAAAGCCAGAGTGTTATGCATGCTTGCCTCACTTGGTTATAAGGGTTGGTGAAAACATTGAAATACTAAGATACAGGGAGCCATTCGAATTTTATATAAGAAACAATTGATCTTCGATTGTTTTTTCTACTTTTATTGCAGCGACATGATTCTCTGAGCGGGCTGTTTGAATTCATGCGCGTCGCCAAAGCGTTCTCGTTGCCTGTCGATGGAAATCGCGAAATACCGTTTCCAGGTCTTGGAAATTGCGGAACTGCGGCCGGGCGGTCGGTTTCCCGATACCGTTATTTGGATCGAATCGGCTCGACGGAGGAATTGCGTACCAGATTGATAATACCCGAGAAATCCTTGCTTCCGTTGCCGGCCTCGAAATAGGAGGTATAGAGCGATGCCGCCAATTTTGCGACGTCGACCCGGGCGCCAGAAATTTCCGCTGCCTCGAGAGCCAGTCTCATACGGTTGTTTTCATGTCGCCGAAACTGGTCACCTGGTTGCCGAGCGTTGCCTACGTGAGGTGAGCGATTATAGGCGGGGCCAATGGCCTCGCTTGGCCGAACGGAAATAAGTTTTTACCCGTCCGTGCTGCCAACCGACCTAGCGGGATATCCCCGCCTACGGGGCAACTCCGGGGCAGATAACCGGTGCCGATCCTGGCTCCCATCGACCTGAACGGAATCGATCCGCGTCAAGCTAAGCCACTGTCGATTGCAGGCTAATTCTGTGGACTTTATAGGGACAGACTATTATTCTGATGCCGAACCGGATTAACCCCCGGATGACAACAAAATTAAGAAGTACGGAGTCGATGGAAGTTCATATCTCGAGCATGGTAGTGCATGCCAGTCCCGCTGGTTTGCCTGCCGTAAAACAGAATATCGAAGGCCTCTGCGGTGCCGAAATCCATGGCGAATCCGAGTTCGGCAAACTCGTTGTCGTGTTGGAAACCGATAGCCAGACGCACATCACCGACATCATCGAGAAAATAAACGGTTTCAAGCATGTGCTGAGCACTTCGCTCGTCTACCACCAGATCGAGCAGTTGGATACCTAGAGGAACGATTACATGAACTTGTCCAGACGCGCTTTTATCAAGGCGAACGCCGCCGCCTCGGCCGCCGCGGTCGCCGGAATCAGTATGCCCAGCGTGGCTACCAACCTGATCGTCAACGAGGAAAAAACCAAGATTAACTGGGACAAGGCGCCGTGCCGTTTTTGCGGCACCGGATGTTCGGTCCTGGTGGGCACCCAGTCGGGTCGGGTCGTCGCAACCCAGGGCGACCCCGAGGCGCCGGTTAACCGCGGGCTTAACTGCATCAAGGGTTATTTCCTCTCCAAGATCATGTACGGCAGCGATCGACTGCAAACGCCGCTATTGCGTATGAAAGACGGCAAGTACGATAAAAACGGCGATTTCGAGCCGGTCTCCTGGGATACCGCCTTCGATATCATGGCCGAGAAATGGAAAGCGGCGCTGCACAAGCGCGGTCCCACCAGCGTCGGCATGTTCGGTTCGGGCCAGTGGACCGTGATGGAGGGATACGCGGCCTCGAAAATGATGAAGGCCGGATTTCGTTCCAACAATATCGATCCCAACGCGCGCCATTGCATGGCATCCGCGGTGGGCGGGTTCATGCGCAGTTTCGGCATCGACGAGCCCATGGGTTGTTACGACGATTTCGAAAACGCCGACGCCTTCGTGTTATGGGGTTCGAATATGGCGGAAATGCACCCGGTATTGTGGACCCGGCTGACCGACCGCCGCTTGAGCAATCCGGACGTCCGCGTGCACGTTATGTCGACCTATTATCACCGCTCGTTCGAGCTGGCCGATAACCGCATGATTTTTACCCCGCAAACCGACCTGATCATCGCCAATTTCATCGCCAATTACATCATCCGGAACGACGCGGTGAATTGGGACTTTGTCGACAAGCACACCCACTTCAAGCGCGCCACTCCCGATATCGGCTACGGCCTGCGCGACGAACACCCGCTGCAACAAAAGGCCGCCAATCCGAATTCCGGCAAGATGAAAAGGATGTCGTTTGCCGAGTACAAGGCCGCGGTTTCCGACTATTCGCTGGAAAGAACCGTCAGAGAATCGGGCGTTTCCGAGGCCAGTCTACTGGCGATGGCGCAGGCCTATGCCGACCCCGAAACCAAGGTCATGTCGCTTTGGACCATGGGGGTCAACCAGCATACCCGCGGCGTCTGGCTGAATAGCCTGATCTATAACATCCACCTGCTGACCGGCAAGATATCCGAACCCGGCAACAGCCCCTTCTCGCTCACCGGTCAACCGTCGGCCTGCGGCACCGCGCGCGAAGTCGGTACCTTTTCGCACCGGCTGCCGGCCGACCTGGTGGTCGCCAAGAAAGCCCACCGCGACATCGCCGAAAAGATCTGGAAACTGCCCGCGGGCACAATCCCGCCTAAACCCGGGTTTCACGCCGTGTTACAGAATCGCAAACTCAAGGACGGCGAGCTCAACGCCTACTGGGTCATGTGTAATAACAATGTGCAGGCGGCGCCGAACCTGATGCAGGAAGGGCTTGCGGGCTATCGCGATGCCGGGAATTTCGTCGTGACTTCGGACCCCTACCCGACGGTGACCTGCCAGGCATCGGATTTGATTTTACCCACCGCCATGTGGGTCGAAAAGGAGGGCGCCTACGGCAACGCGGAGCGCCGCACCCAGAGCTGGTATCAGCAGGTGTCGCCGCCGGGCGAGAGCAAATCGGATCTGTGGCAAATCATGGAGTTCACCAAGCGCTTCAAGATCGAAGAGGTCTGGGACGCGGAATTACTGGCGCAGATGCCGGAATACCGGGGCAAGACGCTCTACGAGGTGTTGTTTCGTAACGGCCAGGTCGATCGATTCCCCGAGTCGGAAGCGCGCGAATTGAATGACGAGTCGCACGATCTGGGGTTTTACGTGCAGAAAGGCTTGTTCGAAGAATATGCCGCTTTCGGACGCGGTCACGGGCACGACTTGGCGCCCTACGACCGCTACCACCGGGAGCGCGGTTTGCGCTGGCCGGTGGTCGACGGCAAGGAAACCTTGTGGCGCTTTAAGGAAACCTTGTGGCGCTTTAGGGAGGGCTCCGATCCTTATGTCAAAGAGGGCGCGGGATTTGAGTTCTACGGTAAAAAAGACGGTAAGGCCAATATTATATTCGCCCCCTACGAGGCGGCGCCGGAAGCGCCCGATCAGGAATACGATATGTGGTTGTGCACCGGGCGGGTGCTGGAGCACTGGCATTCGGGTTCGATGACGCAGCGCGTGCCGGAACTCTACCGCGCCGTGCCCGACGCCCTGTGTTACATCCATCCGAGCGACGCCAAGGCGCGTGGCTTGCGCCGCGCGGACGAAGTAATCCTGCGGTCGCGGCGCGGCGATATCCGCTGCCGGGTCGAAACCCGGGGGCGCAACCGGCCGCCCGAGGGCCTGGTGTTCGTGCCCTGGTTTGACGCGCGGACGCTGATCAACAAGGTGACCCTGGATGCGACCGACCCCCTGTCGAAACAAACCGATTTTAAGAAATGTGCCGTCAAGGTTATCAAGGCGTGATGACGATGGAGAAAATTTCGAACCATGCCAGGCTAAAATTTAGCCTCGGTCTGTTACTTGCCGTGACCCTGTTTGCCGCGGCGGCGCAAGAGCAGGCAAGCGAGGCCGAAATTGCCAACGTCAGCCACGGCGGCCAGGCGTCCTTGCGCGGCCTCACCGAACTCGACGCAACCCGCAAAGCGGACTTATTCAAACCGGTGCCGCGCGATCGCAGTCCTTATGTCAGCGACTACGTGTTTCAGCCGCCGCTGATTCCGCACAAAATCCGCGGTTACGAATTGTCGACCAATGCCAATAAATGCCTGTCCTGCCACAGTTTTAAAAAATCCGCGGAAACCGGCGCCACCAAAATCAGCGTGACCCACTATGAAACCCGCGATGGCCAGGTATTGTCGGACGTTTCTCCGCGACGCTATTTTTGCCTGCAGTGTCACGTGGTTCAGACCGATACGCGGGTGTTGATCGAAAATACCTTTCAACGCGTCGAGTCCCTGCAATAGCGGGATTGAATGGCGAGGGCTAAGTGAAACGGCTGGTTAAGATTTTTTGGCGCAGGCTATCGAGGCCGAGCAAGGCGGCCGCGGGGGTATTGCTGGGGTTTGGATTCGTCGGCGGCATTCTATTCTGGGGTGCGTTTAACACCGGCATGGAAGCGACCAATACCGAGGCCTTTTGTTCCGGCTGCCATGCCCCGATCGTCGCCGAGATCCGCGAGACCATTCATTACTCCAACCGATCGGGGGGTGCGGGCGATTTGTTCGGATTGCCACGTACCGCACCCCTGGACCGATAAAATCGTGCGCAAGGTTCAGGCCAGCCGGGAACTGGTCGCCTATGCCATCGGCACGATTGATACACCGGAAAAGTTTCGCGCCCGCAGAGGGCACCTGGCCGACCGCGAATGGCAGCGCATGAAAAACAACGATTCGCAAGAATGCCGCAACTGCCATGACTTCGAATTCATGGACTTTTCCGAGCAGGGCCGGCGCAGTGTCGCCCAGCATTCCACGGCCCTGGCCTCGGGCGATAAAACCTGCGTCGACTGCCACAAGGGCGTCGCGCACCGCTTACCCGATATGAGCGGGGTCGAAGGCTGGCAATGAGCGTCACACAGGATTCATGAGTACTCTCGAAAGCATCTTTTGGCACGTCATCGGCTATTCGACCATGCCGTTCATTTTCATTGCCGGCTTTGTCGCCGTGGCCGCTGCCGCTCTGTGGGTTTTATCACTGGGTGTGGATAAAGACGGCTAAGTCTTCGCGGCCGCCGCTGCTTCGCCGGTCATCCGGGCTCGAGTTAGGCGGTGTTTTGCGCCAACAATGAAGCATTGCCCCCGGCAGCCGTGGTATCGACGCAGATGTGGCGTTCCAGCACGCATCGATCCGCCATATCGGATTCGCCGATCAGCGGGATAATTACGCCTTCGCGCGCCGCCAAAGCGGTTCTCGCCTGGGACAAATCATCCCCATGACTCCATAGAGCGACGGCGTCGAATCCATGCAGGTCGGTCAGTTCCCGGCGCTCGAGATAAGCGTCGATTGAACCCGCTTGCTGCGCGTCCGGGCATACGATCAACGTGGCACAGCCTTGACTTGCGGCAATCCGAGCCTGCGCTTCGGCCGCTGCAAGACTCGGACCCAGGCACAGAATCTTGCCTTTGGGGAATAGCGACAGCTGGTTCGATTCACCGGTCGCACCGGGCAACAAAAAATTCTGCAGTACGCGCCGCCGCGGGCTTGCGAGCCGCTCGAGTTCGGCCTGAACCTGCGCTTTGTCGGCCGTGGGCCCGGTGGCAATCGAAACTTCGCCTGCGCCGTTAGCCCGGCTGAAACGTTTCACATAATTGGGGCCGCCCGCCTTCGGGCCGGTGCCGGATAGGCCTTCACCTCCGAACGGCTGCGAGCCGACGATGGCGCCGATTTGATTGCGGTTGATATACATATTGCCGACGTTCAAGCGGGAAGTGATTTGCTCCACGCGATCGTCGATGCGGGTATGCAATCCGAAAGTGAGGCCGTAACCGCTGTCGTTAATTTGATCGACCACGGTATCGATTTGATGCGACTTGAAAGTGGCTAGGTGCAACACCGGGCCGAATACTTCTTTTTCGAGATCGGCGATGCCCCCGACCTCGATGATGGCCGGGCCGACAAAGGTACCCTGCGGCGGCGCCTCGAGTTGTCTCAGCAAGCGATTGTCCGCTTTGGCGGTATCGATGTAATCGACGATTTCGGCGCGCGCCGTTTGGGTGATGACGGGACCGAGATCGGTCGCGAAGGACCAGGGGTCGCCGACAACGAGCTCGTCGAATGCGCCGTACAGCATTTTCACGAATGAGTCTTTGATGTCTTCCTGCAAATATAGCAGTCGCAGCGCCGAGCAGCGTTGACCGGCAGACTGAAAGGCCGAAACCATGATATCCCGCACTGCCTGTTCGGGCAGCGCGGTCGAATCGACAATCATGGCGTTCAGGCCGCCGGTCTCTGCGATCAAGGGCGCTCCCGGGTCGAGGTTTTGCGCCATCGAACGGTCGATCGTTTTTGCGGTGCGCAGGGACCCGGTGAAGCAAACGCCGCCGATGCGCCCGTCGGCAACCAGCTTGGCGCCCACCACGGAACCGCTGCCCGGCAGCAGTTGCAACACCGACTGCGGAATGCCGGCTTGATGCATCAATTTAACCGCGATAGTTGCAACCAGCGGCGTCGGGTCGGCGGGTTTTGCCAAAACGCCGTTGCCGGCCGCCAGCGCCGCGGCGATTTGACCGGTAAAAATGGCGAGTGGGAAATTCCATGGCGAAATACAAGCGACGATGCCGCGCGCCTGCCGTTCCGCGAGGCTTTCGATGCGGGTCGCGTAGTAGCGTAAAAAGTCGACCGCCTCCCTGATCTCGGCAATCACGTCCATCGGACTCTTGCCGGCTTCGCGGCACAAAACCGCGAAAATCTCGCCGTAGTTGGCTTCGTACAAATCCGCGGCCTTTTGCAGCGCCGCGGCGCGCTCCGCTCCGTGCGTTGCGGCCCAGCTTTGCGCCGCGCCGATTGCGGCCTCGACGCCTGCGGGCGTTGCCTCTTGCAGCGTTCCGACGATATCGTCGGGCCTGGCGGGATTGAAAATTTCGCTCGGCGCGCTGCCCTGAAACGGCACCGCCATCAAGGGTGCCGCGACCCAGCGATGGGTTGCGAATTTACCGCGTGCCTGCTCGATCTGCTCGAGGTCTAGTTCATCGTGCAGATCCCAGCCGCGCGAATTGATACGCACGGGTGCGTACAGGTTTGGCGGCAAGCTGATGTGGCTTGGCGTTTGTCGCAGATCTTCATCCAGTACTTCAAACGGATCGACGGCGATTGCTTCGACCGCGACCGACTGATCGACGATCTGGTTGACGAAGGATGAGTTGGCCCCATTTTCGAGCAAGCGCCTTACCAGGTAAGCCAACAGATCGCGATGCGCGCCCACCGGCGCATATATGCGGCAGCGAAGTTTCGCCCGCTGCATTAATTTGCGGTGCATGACTTCGCCCATGCCGTGCAAGCGCTGGAATTCAAACGAAGCATCGCTATCAGCCAGCCTCAATACGGCGCAGGCCGTGTGCGCATTGTGCGTGGCAAACTGGGGATAAATTCTGTCCTGCATCGCAAGTAACTGTTCCGCGCAGCAGATATAGGCCACGTCGGTCATCGATTTGCGACAAAACACCGGAAAATTTTTCAAACCTTCGTATTGCGAACGTTTGATTTCGGTATCCCAGTAGGCGCCTTTCACCAGCCTTACCATAATTTTGCGATCCAGCTGTGTGGCCAGGCCGTATAACCAGTCGATCACGTCTGGCGCGCGTTTGCTATAGGCTTGCACCACGACGCCGAAACCGTCCCAGCCCGCCAGCCGCTCGTCCGACAACACCGCCGCGATGACATCCAGCGATAAGTCCAGTCGATCCGACTCTTCGGCATCGATATTGAATCCCATGTTGGCTTGTTTGGCGAGTAGCGCCAGGGTCAGCGTCGGTCCGACGAGCTCGTCGAGAATGCGTTGTTTTTGCCCCACCTCGTAGCGCGGGTGCAGGGCCGACAATTTGACCGATATGCCCGGATTTTCCCGGATGTCCTTCGACATCGAACGCCCGGCCAAGGTCTTGATCGAATTTTCGTAGGCGTTGAAAAATTCCTGCGCATCGCCTTGCGTCAACGCAGCTTCGCCGAGCATGTCGTAAGAATAGGTAAAACCCTTGGCTTCCTGTTCCATGCCGCGCTTGACCGCCGCTTCGATGGTTTCGCCGAGCACGAACTGGTTACCCATTTCTTTCATCGCAAGCCTTACCGCGGTTCTGATGGCGGGTTCTCCCAGGCGCTTGACCGCGGTGCGCAGCGTACCCGCCAGGCCGGCGCTGCTTTCGTCGTCCAGTACCTTGCCGGTCAGCATCAAGGCCCAGGTCGAGGCATTGACCAGCGAAGAGGAAGACTTGCCCAAATGCTCGCCCCAGCTGGACGGCACGATCTTGTCTTCGATCAATTCATCGATGGTGTCGGCATCGGGTACGCGTAGCAGCGCCTCGGCGAGGCACATCAAGGCGACGCCTTCATCGGTGGAGAGGCCGTATTCGGCCAGGAAAACCTCCATCAAACCGGGTGAGTTATCGTTGCGAATGTCGTTGATCAGGGCTGCCGCATCGATCGAAACCTGTTGCCGGTCGGCCGCGGTGATGTTTGAACGGGCCTGCAGTTGCGCGGCGATATCCGCTTCTTCGGCCAGATGGTTTGCGCGCATTTTGTTACGGATTTGATTAAGCGTTGTCATGACAATGCCCTCGCTATGGATAAGTACTATCTTATCAACTACGGATCTCTATTATTTCTCGATTATGCTAATATTTGATTATACATGTATTGGAATTGAGCCTTTTTACGGTACAAAAGATGAAAATATCGATAAAAAACGGGCAATTAGACCGATTCGAAATAGCCATGTTGAACCTATTGTCACGCGACGGCCGAATATCCTTAACCGATATGGCCAAAAGCATCGGTCTTTCCAAGAGTCCTTGTCAAGTAAGGTTGAAGCGGCTCATACAGCAGGGTTATATATTGGGGTTTCGGGCGGTGCTCAATCCCGAGAAACTCGATTCGGAGCATATCGCCTTTACCGAGGTGAAATTGTCGGACACGCGTGAGCCCGCGTTATCCGCATTTAACCAGGCAGTCCAGGAAATTCAGGAAATCGAGCAATGCCATATGATCGCCGGATCGTTTGATTACCTGCTGAAAATCAGAACCCGGGAGATAACTGCCTACCGGCGCATACTGGGTGAGACTATCTCGACGCTACCCAATGTTGCCAATACGTCAACCTTTGTCGCGATGCAATCGGTAAAGGATAACGCTTATTAGTTATCGAGTTTAAGGAACCTCTGCAAAATGCAGGGGTTCCTTAATTTCTCCGAGCTGGCGCGCCAGGCCCGGCAAAAATCAAGCGGCGTCCCGGCGCAATGGTTGACACATGCAGTGCACGCCGCCGCCCGCCCAGGTAAACATTGTCATATCGGGGTCGTAGACTTGCAGCCCGAGGGCGCGCATTTTCTGGTTCAAGTCGGTCGCCGCGCGGGTCGACAACACTTTTTCGTTGCCCAGCGCGACGACGTTGCAGCCAAGCGCCATGGTTTCCTTAAAACTGGCCGGCACGATTTCGATGTTTTTCTGCTTGAGCCAGTCGACGATTTCATCGTCGGTCGTTTCGAGGCAGACAGCGGCGCAGTTTTCAGTCAGCATGCACACCATTAAATCGATGTGGACGTAGAAGGGATCGATCGGCGCGAGTTTTATTTCCCAGCCTTCATCGATGAACCAGTTTGCAATCTGGCGGGCTGCGACTTCTTCGCTGCGCTGACCGGTATAACCCACTAATGCCACCCCGGGTTTGATAATATTGAAATCGCCGCCCTCGAAATTCCCGCTCGACACCATGTCGTAAATGGGTACATCGTGATCGAGATAAAAGCGTAACGCCGGCGCATACTCGCTGCGGCGCCGCGGGTTTGCCAGTTGGCAGATGACCGCGCCGTAGGGCGTCATGAACGATGAATCGCGGGCATAAACCTGCATCGGGGTCCCTTCATCGACCGGCAGGAAATGACATTCAGTGCCGGCCTCACGGTAAGCTTGAACCATTTCCGCATGTTGCCGGCGGGCCAGTCCCGGATCGTATTGACGCCCGCGGCGCAGCGAGTCCCTGACCAGGGAACTGAATTCGGCATTTTCTTCGCCGAGCCAGCGGAAACTGTCGACCGGACCCAGCAACACGTCTCGTAACGGCCCGGTTTCGGATTTTAAGTACCAATCGGTCATGACTTCCGTGCCGCCACCGGTTCTGCGTTCCCGCAGCGGGTTTTGTGCCGCGCCGACCTCGCTCATTTTCGCGCTCATGCCATCGTTCCTCAGGTTAGTCAGGGATGCATACTCGGATCATTTTACGCAACCAGGCGATTGCTTGCCCAGCAAAACCTTTGAGTTCCGAACAGGCGGTATGCCGACAGTGGCGGGATACTTGCCGGCTCAGCGGGTAATGCCGTTCTACCGAATACTAAGCGACGGATATAAACTCGGCGAAATCGGGACAGAAGGCTGCGCGATGCCGCAACCTCATCGACTGGTTAACAAGCAGGCTCTTCACGCTTTCCGGTTGCGCCCGAGCCGGGTGAGGCGCCGGCAAAATTTATAGCGCCGCCGGCTTCGGATTTTCGTACCCCCATCCATGGCTCGAACCGAGTGCTCGGATGGTCGCGCCCATCCGAATCCAGACGGAACGAGTTGACGTCAAATACTGCATGATACGGGCGCCGAGTCAGTTAGTTGATCAGGCGGGCGCTGCTCATGTGCGCCGCCGCCGGTAATGAGAGTGCGGCATATTTCGCCGATATGACGGTAATCGGTACCGCAGCATCCGCCGACCACATTCAGATTTGGCAGCCGTTTTTTGAGCAGGGCGTAATCCTGTCCGAACTCCTGTGGATTGCCTTCGTCGAGCTCGGTGGCTTCGTCCAGTTCCGCGTGGCTCATACAGGATGCGTTGGCGCGCACGCCGTAAATTCGCTCCAGCCAGGATTCGTTACCGTCGAGCACCGGCGCGAAATGCGAGGGATGCGCGCAGTTGATCATGTAGTAAACCGGCGCGGCGTAGGTGCTATCGTCGGTTATTTCGATCGCTTGCTGCAGACTCATGCCGTTCGGCAGGCGACCGTCGGTTTCGACGGTAAACGAAATCGCTACCGGGATTTCGGCCTCGCAAGCGGCGCGCGCGAGGCCGATCGCTTCTTCCGCATAAGTAAGGGTGAGCGCGGTGATCATATCGGCCTGGGTGCGCGCCAGGACTTCCACCTGGTGGCTGTGATAGCTGTGCGAGGCGTCGATGCTCCTCAGCGTATTCGGGTCGTAGCCGTCATCCTGCGGACCGATAACCCCGTTGATGACAATCGGCGTATCCGCGGTCGCGCGGCGCTCGCGTATTTCGGCCGCCAGGTCGATGCTGGCTTCATTGAAAAACTGGATATCGACCGCCGAATAACCCAGCAGGTTGCCCCAGCCGTGACTCGCGCGCCAGGTCGGCGTGTCGAGAATCATACCGGCCTTATGCTGTGTAGCTATATCGAGGTAGGGTTCGAAGTAAGCCTGCAAATGCGCCAGGCCTTCGTCGCTGTCGATCAGCGGGAAAGCGGCAAACATGGGAAGCTCCAGTTCGCGCAGAAATAACAATGTAGTCTCGAGTCCGCCGTCGGTGATAAACAGCTTCGATCCCAGTTGGGGGAGGTTGTTACGATACAGCGCGGGTTGCTTGCTCATGGTTAGGCTCCTTGCTCATGTTAGGCCATTTAAAGTGAGAGTATGCTACGAGGGCGGCCGTGGTAATCCTTTAAACTCTCGCAGTACTTACAAGTTTAATTGATAAAGGATCGCTCGCGCAAATTCCAGCCGCCGATCGGAGCCGTGCTCGAAATCGCGAAGGCGCCGCGGTACGACTTTTTCAAACCGATGTAGTGCTCCCAGACTCCCGTTTTCATCCGGGTTTGCGCTTGCGCGCGGACAGGCTGAAAAGATAAGCCAGTGTTACCCAGATCACTTTTTAACGATGAAATCGTGCAGGTGTTTAATCTTCCCCTTATTTTTTGGCGCCAGACCAGATGCGTTTTCGGCCGGCGGGGAAGATGAATTATTATTTTCGTGTCAAATATAGTAATCGCATTTGAGCGCGAATATCAATTATTGTACGGGTGCCTCGATCGATTTCGTTAATTTGCCATACCGATTGCATCGCATTGGCTAAGCGCCGAGCTTGCCCCGACTCGCGGCGGTGGGTGTCTCTTTGGCTTTAGGTTGTGGAAAGGCTCGAGCTACTGCTCTCCTGCCGGGTGACGGCACTCAGAAAGTCGTCCACCGCCACCGGCCGGCCGAACAGAAAACCCTGCATGATATGGCAACCCAGGCTCTCCAGGTATTCCGACTGGATGCTGCTCTCCACGCCTTCGGCGATGACATTGATGCCAAGCCCTTGCGCCATGCCGACGATGGCCGCCACCAGCGCCGCCCCCTTTTTCGAATGCTCGATTTCGGAAACGAAGGAGTAATCGATTTTCACCGTATGCACGGGTAGTTCCCGTAGATAGTTGAGCGAGGAAAAGCCGGTGCCGAAGTCGTCGATGGCAATCGATATGCCCTTGTTCGACAAGACTTGCAGCTTGTAAATACAGGCCTGGATGTCGCTCATGAACATGTTTTCGGTAATTTCGATTTCGAGTCGACTGGGTTTGATATGTAAATCTTCGATATAGGTCACCAGGTTTTCCGGGAATTCTTTTTGACGGATATCGGTGGCCGACAGGTTGACGCTGACCTTGATCGGACTTTCCTGGAAGGTCTTGTCGCTGAACAAATCGACCGCCACGCGATTGAGCACCCATTCGCTGAGCTGATCGATAATGCGGGACTCTTCCGCGTGGGTAATAAAATAATTGGGCGAGCGCAATCCGAGCTTCGGATGATTCCATCTGAGCAGGGCTTCGACCCCGACGATTTGCTCGGTTTTGAGGTCGATTTGCGGCTGATAAAACATTTCCAACTCGTCGTTTTTAATCGCGTTTCTGAGCCCGCTCTCGATGGATATTTTTTCGGCGGCAGCGTGTTCGAGCTTGTCGTTATAAAAGATATATCCGTTTTTACCGGATGACTTCACTTCATACATGGCCATATCGGCATTTTTAACCAGAGTATTGATGTCGTCCGAATCGTCCGGGAACACCGATATGCCGACACTGACATTGACGTAAACTTCCTTGTTCTTCAGAAAGAAAGGTTGCTGCATGCTGGTGATTAATTTTAGCGCCACCCGTTGCGCCTGTTCTCTCGAAGTGGGTTGCGGCAGCAGTAGCATGAATTCGTCGCCGCCCAGCCGGGCCAGGGTGTCACCGGTTCGGGTCTCGGCCTTGAGTCGTTCGGCGACCTCGATCAGCAGTTGATCGCCCACCACGTGGCCGAAGCTATCGTTGATCAGCTTGAAGCGGTCGAGGTCGAGAAACATGATGATCAAGACTTCACCGGTACGCTCCGCCTGTTTGATGGCGAGATCGAGACGGTCGTAAAGCATAGCCCGGTTGGGCAGTTTGGTGAGCAAATCGTGATAGGCCTGGTAGGTGATCAGTTTTTCCGCTTCCTTACGGCTCGAAATATCGCGTGCCACGCCATAGGTGCCCTGATAGGTGCCGACTATTTTCGTATCCTTGGAATCGGCCGAGTAAATACCCATCGAGTTCAGCTCAATCGGGCAGGTCGTGACCTCGAAAGGACGCACGGGATCCAGCGGATTACATTTCAGCCGCAATTCGATATTCCGGTTGGAGCGGCTCTCGCGGCGGCGTTCGTTAAACACGTACTCTGCTTTCAGGCGGTCTTCCTCGGCCAGAAATTCGCTGTAATGCTTGCCCATCAAGTCGGATTTTTCGTAGCCGAGCAGCTTGGTCACGCTGTCGTTGACAAAGGTGAATTTGCCCGCGAGATCCAGAATGTATATCAGGTCCGGTGAGTTATCGACCATGTAACGGTGCAATTGCTCGGAATGCTTGAGGCGGCTCTGGATCTGCGATTTCTCATCCTCGATGCGCGACTTGTCCAGCGCATTGCGAATCGCGTGTTCCAGCTCGTCAAAATTATAGGGCTTTCTGAAAATGTCATAAGCGCCAAGCCGTAAGGCTTCGGTGACCTTGTTGATGGACGACTCGCCGCTGATTACGATGACGGGGGTGGTTATCTTTTTATCCCGAATGAAGGCCAGTACTTGATCGCCCGTCTTACCGGGCATGTTGAGGTCCAGGATGATCAGATTGAATTTCCGTTTTTGAATCAACCCGATTGCCTGGTCGCCATCTTCGGCTTCGGTGATGTCGGACCAGTTTCGCTGCAGCAGCCTGATCAGGCCTTCGCGGGCGCGTTGCTCATCGTCCACCACGAGGAATGAGACCTGCTTTTTCAGGTGGCGGGTAGGTTTCTCAAAATCGATCAACGGAGTCTCCATATTAGATATGCAATAGGCTTACTGTTTGAGTGACAGTGGGATCGACACTTCGAATAAAGCGCCGCCAACTTCGTTTTTCATGTATTTAACCTGGCCTTTGAAGGCCCGTAAAATATCAGCCACCACCGACAATCCGAGTCCCCGGCCCGCGCCCTCTTTGGTGCTTATCAAGGGTGAAAACAGCAGGTTTCGGGTCTTGGTGTTGATGCCTCTACCGCGGTCCGAAATAGTAAACTGCGCATAAACCCGGCCGTCGATATTGGTGAAATTGTTGCTGGATACCATAATCGCGGCATCGTCGGTCTGAGCTTCGATCGCGTTTTTCACCAGGTTGAGTACGATCTGGCGAAAAGCATCGCGCGTAATGTCTATCTCGGCATCGTTTCGATCGAGATCCCACATGATCTGGATTTCCAGTCCCGGGCTGACGGATTTGACGTACAGCGGAATGCTGCTTTCCAACTCGGCATTCAGCATGACGGCCTCGGGCTCGGGCTCGTTGCCTTCCTTGAAATTCAAAACGATATTGCGCACGCGCTGCAGCTCTTCCTTTAGTACCCCGATTTCCTTATCGCTGCCGGTGCCGCCCGATCTGGCATTGACGATATCGATGTAATTGCCGATCACGCTCAGCGGATTGCTGATTTCGTGGACCAACTTGTCGATTTCTTTTTGCTCGCGTTCGCTTTTGGCACCGCGTCCGCCTCGCCCGGGCCTGTGATTCACCCAGGTCTCGGCAATATCTTCCAGATAGCTGGATATGATATCAGACAGTTTATCCAGGTTGTTGCGCTGCGTTTTATGACAGCCGACCACGATCGTGCCAATGGCTTCGTCGGCATGGATAATTGGAAAGCAAAGCGCGACGTGGTGTTTTAGGCGATGAATGATTTGACGATCGGGCATCGGGGATTTCTGGTGGTCGGAGCCTTCGACTTCGATCCAGGTCAAGCGTTTTTCGAGATAGCTGCGCACCGCCCGGCTAGCGCTGTTTTCTAGCGAGAACCGGCAGGGCGGATCGACCGGCCTGACTTCATGCAGACTCAAAGATTCCGGAGTCTCGGGGTCATGGAACAATAGCGCTAGATGCGAGATCGAAAAATACAGCTGCATGTCGCGTGCGACCTTCGACAGCAATTTATCGGGTGAATTCAAGGCTGCCGGGTAAGCTTCCTCGGCGCTGATCACTTTGATCAGGGAGGCATCCCTGATTTTACGGGCGAGCTTACCGGTTTCGCGTTCGATATCCTTCGATAATTGTGCCTGGGTCAGGCTAGTCGAACGCGGCAGGAAAATACCGAGCTTGTTGGCGGTCTGGGTGACCGTGTCGTGCACATGGACGTAAATGTTATTCAAATCCTTGTGGTCGATCAGGGACGAGCGCCATTGTGCGTCGGCGCTTCCGGCCCGGCACCAGTGGCGCGCGATCTGGCCGGCTTCGGCCACGATCCGGCACAGGATGTCGCCGCCTTGCAATTGCCGCTCGTCTTCGTGGTGAAAACGGACCGCATCGGCGATCGCCGGACTCAGGCTGGACCAGTGCTCGATAATTTCGGCGCCCAGCTCGGTATGGCTAATGCCGAACTTGGAGATTTCCTGGGCGATGGTCTCGGCCTCGCTGGTCGAATTGATGATCTTGATGTATTGATCGTGATATTTGGCGTCGAAAACGATTTGGCCGATATCGTGCAACAAGCCCGCCAGGTATGCGTCCTGGGGGTATTTGTAGTCCAGCGCAATGGCGATATCCCTGGCGAATACGGCGCAATAAATGGAATCCAGCCAGGCGGCGCAGATGTATTTTTTCTGGGATTCGATCAGCCCGGCGAAGAGTTGCTGTATCGACGCGGTCGTTACCATGGTTTTGACCTGCGCATGGCCGATCAGCGTCACCGCCTGTTCCAGATTTTTCAAAGGCTGGTTGATCGCAAAAGCGCCTGAATTAGCGGCCATGATCAGCTTGCTGGTGAGGGCGGCATCGATACTGATCAAATCGGCCAGATCACCCAGAGAGCTATCTGGATCGTGGCAAATATCGAGCAATTTGCACAGGACATGGGGAGGACTAGGTAGTCTCACCAATTCCATTGATTCCAGTATTGATTGTGGCGGACTTCCTAGTTCATACATTACGGAGTATTTTATTTATAGTCTCGAGGGAATTAGGAACCGCGATACTATACTACAATTCGACGCCCGATTTGCGCCCGGTCAGGACATTTTGTCGTGAATTGTCGGCAGTTAACCGGATGGCTTTTGACAGGGTTTTTACAAAGCTGCGCTAACAGATTGATCGGCCTGGATTTCCGCTGTTCGGGCGTCTGACGGGTTCGGCAACAGCTCGCGAAGACTTATCAGAAGCATGACCGGGTCGAGCCGCCCGAACTCGCTTAAGATCCCGAAATCCGAGTCGTCCCAGTAATCTGGGGCAGCCCCCTAGTCGGAGTCATCCCCAAAATTAGAGTCATCCCCAAAATTTAGAGTCATCCCCGAAATTTAGAGTCATCCCCGCGCAAGCGGGGATCTTGCAACAAACGCCACAATGTCGAGATCCCCGCTTACGCGCACTGCTGTCCGGAATAAATTAAGTTGGTGTATTTGAAAGTGTTGCAGTGCCCGGGTTTTACGAATAAAACCATAAGCGACAACTTAATTTCAGGACACTGCAACATGTATACAAATACCCGATTTGGCGAACTTTTGAAAGTCCTTCCTAAAAATACTTTCAAACGCTGCGTTGAACAGCATCGGAGCGATAAACATAACAAGGG
>Ga0209122_1000101_pt1 | contig 25607 bp, 29 predicted proteins | sample OlaalgELextract2_2_FD_187375 | JGI IMG/M metagenome (GOLD analysis project Ga0209122, IMG submission 187375) | Olavius algarvensis symbiont microbial communities from Tuscany, Italy - Type A ELBA extract 2 (SPAdes) (version 2) | ecosystem: Host-associated > Annelida > Digestive system >...
AGCTGGTATAACCCATATCGATTACATTCGACGCTGAATTATGTCAGCCCGAATGATTATGAAAAACGACTACTCGAAACGAAGCATGCCGCTTAACTGGGGTGTATCAAAAAGTTTGACCACGTCATCCTTGGATTCGGCGCAATGTTTAGCATTCATAAGCAACCGCCTCCACCAGGGCTTGATAATGAGGATTAGACCTATGGATAAAACGGCCGCTCCGAGTATCGCGCTGGATGCAATTCTGCAACCGATCGAAAAGGCGACCGGTCTGCCTAATCACGCCTATGTCAGCAATGAATTCCTGGCCTACGAACGCGACCAGGTGCTCGGCAGGAGCTGGGCCGGATTATGGTTTGCCAGCGATTTGCCGAAGAAAGGCTACGTCAAGCCGGTTGATTTCATGGGTTTGCCGCTGGTGATCCTGCGCAACAAAAAGGACGAAATCAAGGTATTCCATAACGTTTGCAGCCATCGCGGCATGCTGCTGGTGCATGATGAAATGGAGGTTCAGGGGGCGCTGCGTTGCAAGTACCATTCATGGTCTTATAACCTCGATGGCGAGCTCAAGGGAACTCCGCATCTGGGCGGAATCGGCCAACAAAAATCGGACGGTTTCAATCACTGCGATCATGGTTTGAAAGCGGTACGGTCGGTGGTGTGGATGGATATCATCTTCATCAACCTGTCAGGCGATGCCCCCGATTTCGAGGCTCACACCCGGCCGCTGACCGAACAGTGGGACACATTCCTCGGCACCACCGGGTTGAATCGCTTGCGCACCGCAGCCAACGGTAAAGGCATGCAGATCGAAGTTAAGGCCAACTGGAAACTCGCGGTTGAAAACTATTGCGAGAGTTATCACCTGCCCTGGATTCACCCCGGATTGAATACCTACTCGCGACTGGAAGATCACTATCACATCATGTACGGCGACGATTTCGGCGGCCAGGGCAGTTACGCCTATCGCCTCTACGACCAGGCCGGTACCGCGCTGCCGCGCTTCCCGGAATGGCCCGCAGACAAGCTCGAGCAAGCCGAGTATGTCGCGCTTTATCCGAACGTATTACTCGGCATTCAGGCCGACCACGCGTTTGCGATGATCATCGAACCACTGGAATGCGACCGGTCGATCGAGCATCTGCGCCTGTTTTACGTCGGCGCAGAAGCCTTGAGCGACGAACATGCCGCCAGCCGGAGCGCGACCCTCGAATCCTGGCGCATGGTGTTCAGCGAGGATATCGACGCGGCCGAAGGCATGCAGCGCGGCAGGCTTTCCCCGGGCTACACGGGCGGCGTGTTTTCACCGGTGATGGACAATCCCACCCACCATTTTCACCAATGGGTTGCCCGCAAATTAAAGGCCGCGGGTTAAGCGCCGCTGAGATCTACGTACAAGGGCCCGCGCTCGATCGGCCAGATACCCTTATCGACGGCACGCCCGGCGGCGGCGAATAGGATGTAACTTTGCCCGCCGTAATGCGGCAGCGGTCGCTGCAGTGATTGCAGCGCGGCCGCATCGTCGGCGCTGATGATTAACACCGGATTACCGTTCGCCAGGCGCGCAGTCCAGGCCGCGGCCGACCAGGCCGAATCGCTTAATTCGGGCGGCTGCCGTAACCCTAGTCGACTCAATTGAGCGGCCAGATCGGCGCTGCCGGTGATCAACATCAAGGGGTGCTCGATGCCGCGGCTCAGCTGCAATTGCTCGAACCGGGGCGCGACATCCATCAACCTGGCGGCCAGATCACGGGCGACTCCGTTGAATTCCGCGTCTGCCGATCCGACCACGCTAACCGTTTTGGCATTCAAGGTAACGTCGCGCAGAATCGGCGGCGCCTCGTTTGGCTGCAACAGGCGGAACACGTCGCTGTCCGGATCGAAATGAAGGCTGCGGGGTTGCGCGCTGGTTACCCACTCGACTCGGGTCAGGTTTTCGCTAATCGAAATTTCGTGACGCTCGATGCCATTCGCGGTTTGCAACAACAGCGGAAGCTTGAATCGGTAACCCGAAACCGGCTGCAGGATTTCGACGCTGGTACGGAAACCGTCGGCGAGCCGATCCACGCGGTGAGCTCCGATACTTAGGCGGGGCGCCCCACTCCGATCCAGCCATTGCCGGAAAAACCAGTCGAGGCCGCGCCCGGCGCTATGCTCGAAGGCTTGCTGCAATTCACCCCAGCCGGCGGTTTTAAATTTATTCTGTTGCCAGAAATGACGCAAACCCTGCTCGAATTCGAGCCCTCCGATTTCCAGTCTTAACATATGAAAAATGAAAGCAACCTTGTTGTAGCCGATGACTTGCGCGGCCTGGTGTTGCTTGGATATGAAACTGCGCACCGGCTGATCGCGCTCGCTGGGCAGGGCGGCATAATCGCGCAACCACTTGATCCGCATCCCGCGGGCGACATCGGCCCCCTGCTCTGCGGCAAGCGCATAGTCGGCCATGTAGGTAGTCAAACCTTCGGACCAATTGCCGGTGGCGTAATCGACCCTGACTCCGTTGCCCCACCAGTTGTGCAGCACTTCGTGGGCCAGGGAACGGCCGCGCATGAATGGCAGTGGCAGCACCTGCCGTCCGACATAGGTCAGGTTGGGGAAACCGAGACCCACCGGCAAGGGCGCGGAGATTATGTGGAAGTCGGCGTAGGGGTAGGCGCCGACGGCCCTGTCGTAGCGCTGAATATAAGCGGCGGCGGCAGCGAGATAGATTTCGGACAGGGGAGCCAATTCTCGATGAAAATAACTGCGCAGCCGCAGTCCGTTGCTGCGCTGCTCACGTATTTGATAAGGCCCGGCGAATAGCGACGGCGCTTCCGTCGGCCGGGTAGCCTCGAATACCGCCTGATAAAACTCCGCATCGGAGTCTTCATCGATCAGTTTACCGGTTGCAACCGCGCGCTGCGCCACCGGCACCTTGACCTGCAACCGATAGGACATGGATTCGGCAGTAGGTTGCGGAATCCAGCTATCGTATGCCGGCAGGTAGGCGCCATCCTCGCCGCTGCTGCTACGCGCGCTGGCGGGACGCTGCCCCGCGCCGCGCGGCGGTACGACCCCGCGCAAGACGAAATCGAGCCGATGCCGACCGGCATCGGGCAAAGCCAGAACATAATCATGACCCTGTCGTTGCGCCTCGGCCCGCATGCCGTCGATAGCAAGCTTCTCGATTACGAGCCAGGAGGCGAGGCGAAACCGATAGCGCTCGCGCCCCGTCACTACCAGATTGTCGTCGATCCGAATCTCGCCGCTGGACGGCGTCAACGCAACCGCGATCCTGTGTTGTAGCGGTGGAGCGGCGGCCTGTAGCGGCAAGGCGGCACTCGCCAGCAACAACGTGGCGGCGGCTAACAATCTCGGCAAGCTATTCAAAGCTTTGCGGAAACCGGGCGATGATCTCAATTGTTTTATCGTCGCGTTTCAGTTTCAGCGGTAGCCAGGTTCCCGGCGCCTGACGCTGGATAACCGCGATCAGCTCGCTGGTCGTTGCGGTATCGAATCCGGCCGCCACCAGAATCTCGTCGCCCTTGCGAATGCCGCTGGCGGCGGCGACACTATCGTCGACCACCCGCATCACGCGCACGCCGTCCGCGCCGTCTTCGATCAGGATACCCAGTTGCGGGCGCGCCGCTGGCGCCTGTTCGGCGGCGGCATCGAGCACGAATACCGCGGTCGCCAGATCCAGCGGCAGCGGATCGCAGTCGTCCCTGCTATCCAACGGTAACAACACGTCGACATCCTCGATACCCATATCGGCCAGTTGATGCGGAATACCGTAACCATACTCGAGGTGGCCGCGGCCGATGATGCCGACCAGCAATGCCTTCGGATCTCGCCGATGGCCGGCGGCCAGGGCTTCGGCCATGGCCCGGTCCCAGGTAAGCTGGGCATCGACAAAATTGGCAAAGGCATCGCTGTCTCTGATCTCAACGACGCTTGGCGGATCGTCCCCGTCGTGCTCGCTCGCCGCCTTGCTGAACGTCCTTTTATAGGCAAACAATTGTGCCAGCGATTCGCGATAGGCCTCGCTGGCCGGTGCCGGATCCGACAATCCCAGCCGCTGTTCTGCTTCGATACCGTCCCAACCTTCCTGTCCGACACGCGCTACCAGCTCGCGATCGATGTTCAACGCCAGTGTCGGCAATCGGTTGAGGCGGGCGAAATGCAGCAGCGGCAAGTAGAGTTCGGGGTCATAACCCCAGACTTCGCGCCAATCGGATTGCTCGAGGAATTCGGCCTGGGTTATCTCACCGGCGCTCCAGGCATCGAGCACCGATTGCGCCCGCCGCGGCAGCATTTCGAATCCAAGCATGAGATTGGCGTTGCGCGAGTGCAGCGCCGCCAGCATGTAGAGTTGCCAGCGATGATGGGCGGTCGCCGTGTGAGCTTCACCCAATAATACGATGCGCGTTTCGGAGAGGCGCTCGAATAAATTTTCGCTGCTGATAGTTTCACCGCTGCTGGGATCGAGCCATTGCGCAACATGCGGCGCGCAACTGCCTGCCGCGGGTTCGCTCTGCGCCAAAGCGAGACGGGGTAGCAAAAGTATCAGGGCGATCAGGCAAATCCTTGCGCTGGCTTTCATTAACTGGCGACTCCACGGGGATTGATAAAACAGGGTACTGGTAGGGGTCTCGATTGCATTCGGATCAACTTCAAAACTATGACACCCGGCGCGGGTCAGGGTTCAACCAGGGCGAGGCTGATGCGCTTGTTCTGCCGGCCCTTATTCTTGAGCCCGGTTACCACGAGCTCGCCGATCTCGGCGGTGTTGGCAACGTGGGTACCGCCGCAGGGTTGGTAGTCGGTGTCCGCGATAGTGATGGTACGCACGCTGCCCTGCCCGCGCGGCGGTTGCACCGACATGGTCCGCACCAGGCCGGGATTCTGATCGAGTTCATCGTCGGTAATCGTACCGACGGTTACCGGAATAGCTTTTGCCACCAGGGCATTCAGCCCGGCCGTCAGCGCCTCCTTGTCGACCACCTCGCCCTGCAGATCGAAATCGAGCCGGCTTTCGGTTTCGCCAACGGCGCCCCCCGTCGCTTGCGCGGTGATCAGCGAACACACCAAATGCATACTGGTGTGCATGCGCATCAGTCGATGACGCCGCTGCCAGTCAATCTCCATGTCGACCGCAGCGCCCGCCTGGATCGCACTCAAATCCTCGCTTTCGATAAAGTGAATGATATTGTTTCGGTCCGGGGCATAACGCGTATCCACCACTTTATATTCCCGGCCGTTTATCGTCAGCCGGCCGATATCGCCGGGCTGCCCTCCGCCCAGCGGATAAAATATGGTGGCCGCTAGAATGACGCCATCGTCGAGTACTTCGACCACTCGACTGGCCAGTGTCTTCTGGTAACTGTCTTGGTAAAATACTTTTTCCGTCATCGTCTGGACTAGCGCTCGGTCTTTTGGGATGCGGTGATTCTTACTCAGCCGGAAGCCCGAAGCAAGTCAATAACCCGTGAATTCGACCGCAGCAGCCAATCGCAAGATCATCCACATCGATGCCGACTGTTTTTATGCCGCGGTCGAGGTGCGCGACAATCCGGCACTCAAGGGCAAGCCGATCGCGGTCGGCGGCAGCGCCCTGCGCCGCGGCGTCGTGGCCACCGCGAGTTACGAAGCGCGCAAGTTCGGGGTGCGCTCGGCGATGGCGAGCGCAACCGCGGTCAAGCGTTGCCCCCAGTTAATACTGATTCCGGGGCGGATGTCGGTTTATCGCGAAGCGTCACGCCAAATGCATGAAATATTTTCCGATTACACCGATCTGATCGAACCGCTGTCGCTGGATGAAGCCTTTCTCGACGTATCCGATTGCCCTCGCTGCCGCGGCAGCGCAACGCTAATCGCCGAGGAGATTCGCCGCCGCATCGCCAAAGATATCGGCATTACCGTATCCGCCGGAATCGCAGCCAACAAGTTCATCGCCAAGGTCGCCAGCGACTGGAACAAGCCCAATGGGCAGTATGTGGTAACGCCAACCCAGATCGACGGTTTTCTCGAAACCTTGCCGGTTAATCGAATCTGGGGCGTGGGCAAGGTAACCGCGCAACGGCTCGAGCAACAGGGCATCAAAACCTGCGGCGATGTGCGCCGTTATGACATCTATCATTTCGTGCAGCAATTCGGTCAATTCGGCGAGCACATCCATCGACTCGCCCACGGCATCGACGATCGGCCCGTGATCTCGGAATGGCGGCGCAAGTCGGTTAGCGTCGAACACACTTATGAAGAAGACCTGCCCGACCTGGAGAGCTGTCGGCAACGGCTGCCGGCGCTGCTCGAATCCTTGCAAAAGCGACTCGACCGGCTCGACGAGGATTACCGCATTCAAAACTGTTTCCTCAAAATGAAGTTTTTCGACTTCAATCAAACCACGATCGAACGCCAGCAAACCGAACCGAGTTACGCCGACTATGCCATGTTATGCGAGGAAGCCTGGCAGCGCGGCCAGGTGCCGGTGCGACTGCTGGGTATCGGCGCTCGCCTGCTCGATCTGACCGACGCCAGCGGACAGATGGATTTATTCGAGGAATTGTGACCCAATTCCCGAAATCTGCAATTCTCAGTACAAATTATAATATTTACACTTGTTTTTATTTATCAGCTAGATATGCTCAACATTAGAAGTAAGTTAATAGATTTATCGGCTAACTTAGGACATATAGGGCTAGGATACTCATGGGCAAGAAAGCTAGGGCTCCCAAGTTCGAAACACTGATCTCGACCCCCTGGGGCATGTCACCGGACAACTCTTATTACGGCGATCCCCGTTACGTCGAAAAAGAACAGCACGGACTGGAGCATATCGAACGCGACAAGACCGACGAAGAAGGCGTCGAGCAGGTCGTGATTCTGGGCTACAACTAACCCCCCGAACAGACTCCCGGGGTTCTGTCGCGGCTTCGCCTCGATGCCCCACTGTTTTTTTTCCCTGCCGGGCCGGCGCCGTGACGGCGCTACGGCTGCAATTACCATATGACTAATGACATCTTGCTGGTTCTGATCGCGTTCGGCACCTCGACGCTGACCGCGATCACCGGCGTGGGCGGCGGCATGTTGCTGATCGCCCTGATCCCTGGATTTTTACCCGCAGCCGCGATCGTGCCGGTGCACGGTGCGGTCCAGTTGGTATCGAATACCAGCCGCGCTTTTTTCGGCTGGCGCTTTATGCGCCTCGAACTGGTATCCGGATTTATCGGCGGTGCTTGCCTCGGCGGCATTGCGGCGGCCGGAATTACGCAGCATATCAACCTGGAGTACAGCCCGCTATTCATCGCTGCCTATATTCTCTACAACCTTTGGGGTCCGCCCCTGAAGCTCGAAATCCCGGGCGCCGGCGAGTTTGTCGTCATCGGCGCGCTGCAGACCGGGTTGAGCATGATTGTCGGGGCTACCGGGCCTATGGGACAGGCGGCCCTGTTGCGGCGCGGTTTGCAGCGCGACGCCCAGGTGGTCACCGCCGCGGTCATGATGACCTTCACCCATCTGATCAAAATTATCCTGTTCGCGATACTCGGATTTTCGTTTGTGGCCTACTGGCAAATCATTGCCGGCATGTCGCTTGGCGTGATTGCCGGCGCCTGGCTTGGCACCCACATCCGCTATCGTATCCCCGAAGCTCCGTTTAAAACGTTTCTGCGCTGGTTATTGACGCTGTTAGCCGTACGCATGATATATATTACATTTGCCTGAATTCCTCGCAGATTCGCCAGTAACGGTAAGCGCTTGTCCGGTGGGCTCACACAGCTTCGATATCAGCGGCAATGCCACCGCAGCAGCTGTAAAATCCGGTCTTCGACCCAGCTGCGCGCGGCCAGACTTTCGATGAAGCCGCAGTGGCCGCCGTAACGATGGGTTTCGACATGCAAATTTTCGGTCGGGTCGATACGCGCCAGGTCATCGACGGGAATAATCGGATCGTCTTCGCTCGCGATCAGGTAGGCGGGCATCGCCATGGATGACAGGCGATCGCCCACTAGCGCATAGGCGGCAAAATAATCTTCGACCTGTTGGTAGATGGTGTGACTGGGGATGAATAGTCGATTCAAATCGTCGATCGTTTTAGCGGCCGCCAGATCCGCCGCATAATCGTGCTCCGGAAAACACTCCAGCTTGCGCTGCAGCGAGCGCTGCCAACGCTTGAAAAAATAACGCTCGTAAACGAAGAAACCCCGGTTCAGGGCATCCATCGCACGCGCCGGGTCGGCCGGCGGGCAAACCGCGATGCTGGCATCGAGCCCCAGCGCCTCGCCCGCGTCGGCCGCGACCCGCAGCGCGAAACTGGCACCGAGTGAAAATCCGGCCAAAAAAACATGCGCATAGTCCCGGCCGTTCACAAAACCCCGCAGCGCGCTCGCGACCTCGGGGGAACGCGTCGAATTGAACAACTCCCGGTTCAGGTGATGCGAATCGCCGTGATCGCGCAGGTTCAGCCGCAACACGTCGAATCCCTGCGCCAGCAGGCGCGCGGCCGTGGTAAGCATATACGAGGAGCGGCTCGAACCCTCCCAACCGTGCAGCAGAACCACCAGGGCCGACCTGTCGTGCCGGGCGCGATCGAGCTCGGCCAGCAGGCGCGTGCCGTCCTCGGCCGGCAGGATTAACGCCTCCGTGCTTAGCGTTTGCAAAATCCTGCGCGCGCGCAGGCGCCGCGGCCCCTGGCTGTTGAGCACGGTCTGCAGATGCGCATTGCGCAGATGTCGCGGGGGCTTGAATGCGGATGATTCGGGCACGGCAATCGGGCTTCACTGTCGAGTTAGGCTGACTGACGCCGTTATATCAGGAATCGAATAAAAACGCTTTGTTTCGACGCGATATCGTTATACTGCTGCCAGATCAATCGTATAAGCTAGCTAACCATGGCGAACATACCCAAATCCTACCAACCGATTCCCGGGGATGAATTACCGCGCTTTGCCGGCATCGCCACCTTTATGCGCCTGCCCCACATCGCAGCAACCGAGGCTGACGAAGTCGACATCGGCTTGATCGGCGTTCCCTGGGACGGCGGCACCACCAATCGCGCCGGAGCGCGCCACGGACCGCGCCAGATTCGCGACCTGTCGACGATGGCGCGCAACGCCCACCACGCCACCGGCATCACGCCATTCGAATTGTGTAACTGCGCCGACCTCGGCGATACGCCGGTCAACCCGGTCGATATCGAAGATACCCTGAAACGGGTCGAGGATTTTTATGCGCAGGTCGTCAAGCAGGGAATCGTGCCGCTGACCGCCGGCGGCGATCACTTGATCACGCTGCCGATCATGCGCGCGCTGTGCCGGGACGGGCCGGTCGGCATGGTGCATTTCGACGCACATACCGATACCCTGGACCGCTACTTCGGCGAATCGAAGTACACCCACGGCACGCCATTTCGGCGCGCCATCGAGGAAGGACTGCTCGATCCTGAACGCACTGTGCAAATCGGGATTCGCGGCGCGTTGTACAGCAGCAGCGACAAGGACTGGGGCCTTGAACAAGGTATTCGTGTGATCGAAATCGAGGAATATAACGAGCTTGGCATCAACGCCGTTATCGCCGAAGCGCGACGCGTGGTCGGCGACGCTAAAGCCTACGTCAGTTTTGACGTCGACGCGCTGGACCCCGTGTATGCGCCCGGCACCGGCACCCCCGAAATCGGCGGCATTACGACTTATGACGCACAACGGATGCTTCGCGGTCTGCGAGGACTCAACTTGATTGGCGGTGATGTCGTCGAAGTCTCGCCGCCGTTTGACCCGTCTGGCAACACCGCGCTGGTGGCGGTAACGATGATGTTTGAAATTCTGTGCCTGCTGGCCGAAATTATCGATCAGCGGCGGGCTTGACTAGGGCCCGACGAACAACACCGGGTACAGGGTTGCCACCAGCAATAGCGCCATTGAATAGTTGAACCACCGCAACCTTACGCCCTGACTCAGGAAACGCTGCATTTTTTGCCCCATCACTACCCAGACAAAAATCGAGGGCAGATTGATGGCGCCAAAAATCAACGCCAGCAAGCCAACCGCCACCAAATTTTGGGACGGCGCGTAAACGCTTACACCGGTCAAAGCCATGGCCCATGCCTTGGGATTAACCCACTGGAAAAGGGCGGCTTGAATCGTACTGAGCGGCGCGCCTGCCGAGGGCGCGTTTTTATTGCTTGAAGTCGCGATCTTCCACGCCAGATAAAGCAGATAAACAATACTGAAGGCGCGTAATAGTTCGTAGCCGACGGGGTAAACATCGAATACCCGCATCAATCCGGTTCCAACCAGGATTATCATCAGTACGAATCCGAATGCCACGCCGAACATATGCGGCAACGTGCGCCGCACGCCGAAATTGGCGCCGGATGCCATTAGCATCAGATTGTTAGGGCCCGGCGTCGCCGAGCTGACAAAGGCAAAAGCCACCAGCGCGATTAACAATTCGATATCCACGAAGACAATTTTAAACCGATTCAATGGAAATTTTATTGCAAATAATGTCCAGATTTCAGAAAATTAACAACTAATGGTTATTATTGACGCCTACAACAGCAAAATATTGCAAGCACTCCAAGCCGATGGTCGAATCAGTAATATCGAGTTGGCCGATCGCATCGGCCTGTCGCCATCGGCCTGCCTGCGGCGCGTGCAGGAACTGGAAAAGTCCGGCATCATCAGCGGCTATCGCGCGGTCATCAATTTCGAAGCGCTGGGAGTGGGTTTGATCGCCTATATAGCGGTCGGCCTGTCGGATCACACCATGCCATCGCAGACGGCCTTCGAAACCGCGATGCGGGATTGCCCCGCAGTGCGTGAATGCCACAACATAACCGGGCTGGTGGAGTACATGCTACGCGTGGAAGTCGCCGATATCGCAGCCTACAAGACGTTTCACGCCGACGTGTTGGGATCCCTGTCCCAAGTTAATTCGATCACGACCTACATGGTGCTAGATTCACCTAAAAACGACCGCGGCTAAAGCGACCAGCAACTTTCGCAAGCGCCGACAGGGATTTTGTAAAAAACACGGTTATGTCGAACGATTGGCTAGGCGTTAGCCTGCTTGGCTTGCGGTCTCGCCCTGCCAGCCGGTGCCCTGACCGATCACGTTCTCCAGCATTTCGATTTCACGCGCCATTTCGCGCGCCAGGTTAATCATAAAAATGCCAAACTCGGCGGGATGCTCGACATGCAGGTTATAAAACTGAGTTCGGCTGATATTCAGAATCAAGCCATCTTCGGCGGCGACATCGGTGCCATCGCGCAAGATCAAACCAATCATTTCATCGAAGCCCAACTGCTCGCCTGCCCCATAATGGCGCGTCAAGACATCGCGACCTTCGAAACGTTTGTAATACGCGAGCCCTCCCTGCAGCACTACTTGAAAATCCTCGGCTTTCTCGTCGAAACGCGCAATAAATTCGCCTTTCTCGAGTCGTTCGATCTTGCCATGTTCCAGTAGATCGAGGACAACCGCTTCGGAAAGTGCACCGAAAGTGGAGAGATCCTGTAAATAAGTAATCCCGAGTTTGTCGATTACCTCGGTTGCATCCAGTGTATTCATGTCAGGCGTTGCCTGGGTTGACGGTCTTGGAAGTAATAAAGATACATCTTCTTTCAACACAAAAATCTCTGCCAGATCACATTATCCAGCATTAGTATCTCGCGCTACCCGACCCGGATGACGGGCAATTTACCGGCGCCTCGACACAAAAAGTTCAATTTCTCCGGGTTGGGTTTGACAGCTGACATCGAGATAGTTCCTGTCCGACGCAAACCCTGTCATATCGGACTGACCGTGCCGCCAGACGTTATTTGCGGTTAAATCACAAGTTTGACGTGCCGATCATCGGCACTATTGATAAACTGTTTCCGGCGCAGCAATTCGGCGGCAACAGGGCATCCCGCCAGACCTATAACTACGCAATCGCCGACCTGCGGTAATCCGGCTGATTGTTCCGTAATCGCTTTGGTATCGATACGAATCCTGTTTCAGAACGTCGACGAAAATCACAGACTCGAAGCGGCCGCTCATCGAGCCACAGCGTGAAGGCATGACCGTCAAGGTATCGATATAAATGAATTGTCTGGAAAAATACCGCAGTAAGCTGATCCGCGAAATCAACCGGGACCTCGGCATCATCGTCACGACAAACGAAGCTGATGCGGTGCATGATTTCAGAGTAGGAATTAAACGGCTTACCGCTTTGTATTTATTTCTCAATCAAATCGACCCCGAATTGAACGCCAAACGCCTAATCAAGCCGTATCGCGCTTTGTCGAAATCGATCGGTAACATTCGCGACTGCGATATCGCCGTCGAGACAATCGGCAGCCTGGATGAAATCAACCCGCAGGATTCGAAGAATCTGATCAAAGCCCTGCGCTTAAAGGCCAATAGAGATTATCGGCTGTTCCAGAAAATGAGCCGTGCGCAGGGCCGGCTGTCGATCAGAATGCCGACCATCAAGTCAACCGGCATATCGGCCCATGCGATAACGCGGCATAAACCGCTGGTGTTGAATCGATGGTTATCGAAAATTCTCACGACTTCCGGCAGAATGAGCGCCGGTGCAAGGCATAAACAGCGAATCCTGCTTAAACGCTACCGCCATGTGCTCGACGCGTTTGCTTTTTGTCCCGGTCATCGTCACATTGAAGCGGAATTGAAACAGATAAAGGTATTGGAGCAATTACTCGGCGACTGGCACGACCGGGTCGTCACCGCCGAGCTGATAAAAACCCTGCCCGGCGTCGAGGCAAGCACGGTGCCGGCCGTTGCCATCATGCAGCGACAGGAGCGCTTGCTACTGGGAGCGGCGAAAATCTACCTCAGAAAATTTTCGCAATGGCATCAGAATACATGATGCGAAAATCCAGCGCTTGTGGCACCGATAGAATTTGCATTGAAGGTCATGCCGCCCTTCTAACCCGCTATCCAAATCATTGAATTGTCCAGGACCGTTCATCATCAGAGAGAAACACATGCGCCTACTAACCGCCACATGGCAAGAAGTTGAAACCTATTTAAAACAATCGGACGGCATCATCGTGCCTATCGGCTCCATCGAACAACACGGCCCCAACGGACCGATGCATCGAAGTTGTTACCAATCGTTTCGCCGATCAATGGAGTAATGCTGCTACCGTGTACATAGGCTTGTTTAAGCATGTTCGTCCCCTCCTTATCGTCTAGTCATAGGTTAATAACCACCCTGCTCTCGAATCTCCAGGTACTCGAATTTCGTTGCTTCATGCAAGTCGGCGCAGGTTGTTCAAACCGTCCTTGAACCGATAAACAACATCGGCAAAAGGTAAAAACCAGGGAAATCCGCGGTGCCACCAACGCGTCGGAAAATCCGTTTGCGTGAAAGCGGTTTCACCTGCGGGATCTCCGAGAATTTGTAATGCCGCCTTATGCCCCAGGTAGGGCGCCATCTGGTTGCCGCTGCCCGAGTAGCCAAGCGCGTGCCAAACTCCGCCAACCCGTCCGACATTCGGCAAAAAATCGAACGTCATTCCGGTAATCCCGCTCCAGCTGTGGGTGAAAGCGACATCTTTCAGCTCGGGGAAGATTCCGCCGAGTAAACCTCGCAAACCGTGTTCGGCAAATGCACCGGGCACTTTGATCATCGCGGTGCGTCCGCCGAATACGACGCGGGTTCCATCCGGCGAGGGGCGGTAATAACAATGCCGATCCCGAGTCTCGACGATCATGCGCTGGTTCGGAAACAGTCTTTTCACCCGTTCCGCTCCGAGGGTCTCGGTTGCAATCAGGTAGCTCGGCACCGGGATCAACCGGCGCACCAGATGGCTGAAGTTCGAGGGTGTATAGCCATTGGTTGCCATCAAAACCGAGCCGGATTTGATATTCCCTCTCGCGCTACCGACCAGCCAGTGATTTCCTTCGCGCCGTAAATTCTCGACCGCGGTATTTCCCTGGACCAACGCACCGCAGCGCAGCGCGGCCCGCTGTATCCCGGTGACCCATTTGGCGGGGTTGATACCCCCATGGTCGCGATAAACTATGCCACCCTTATAAACGTCGGTTGCAACTTCTTCGCGTTGACGACTCGCCGGCAGCATTTCAGCTTCAACGGGTATGAGTTTTTGCAAACGTTCCAGCTCGCGCGCCGCGGGATTGTATTCGGCGTCGCGCCAGAAGGCGCGAAACCGGCCTGACTCGGCATAGTCACAATCGATCGCCTCTTCGGCCATCAATGACTTTGCAAAATCGTTCGAATCGATATGCGACTCGCGCAATACCGATACCGCTGTCTGGAGTCCGTAACGCGATATCGTTTCTTTGATCGACAATCGATGACCGCCGCCGATCATGCCGCCGTTGCGCGAACTCGCGCCGCTACCGGGTATCCCGGAATCCAGTACCAATACCTGTTTCCCGGCCTTGGCCAGCGTGCGGGCGGCCGACAACCCGGTGAGTCCCGCACCCACCACGAGCACATCGACTTCCGCCGGCAGGGCATTCTCTGCAGGTAGCTCCAGCTTGCCCGAATCTTCCCACCAAAAAGGGCTAGTCGATAACATTGCCAATGCTCAACAGCAGGTTAACTACCAGTTGAAGGGGCGATCGATGCCCGCCATCTTGACACCGGTAAAGGCCGACGCCTCGAACGACATGGCGCGTAAATCTTCCGGTTCGAGGTTGTGCACCGACGACTTGCCGCAAGCCTTGGCCAATGCCGTTATCTCCATCGTCATCGCCGTCAGGTAGCGCGCGATTCGCTCCGCTCCGGCCCTGGGATTCATGCGCTGCTCGAGCTCGGGCTCCTGGGTCGCAATTCCCATCGGACACAGCCCGGTATGACAGTGATGGCAGGCGCCCGGCGAGGTTCCGAGCTTCCGGTAATCCTCGAGATACTGCGGCGAATTGCATCCGATCGCGACCATCGCCGCATTGCCGATCATTACCGCGTCGGCACCGAGTGCGAGGCATTTGGCCGAGTCCACCCCCGAGCGAATGCCCCCGGCGGCAACCAGACTGACCTTGCCCGACATGCCGCATTCGTCGAGCGCTTCGCGCGCGGCGGGAATCGCGCTCATCGTTGGGATTCCGGTATGATTCAGCAATAATTCGGGAGAGGCGCCGGTACCGCCCTCGGCGCCATCCACTACTATGACATCGGCTCCGGCCTTGGCCGCGATGGCTACGTCGTAGCGTGGACGCGTCGCCCCCATCTTGATAAAAATCGGGACCTGGAAATCGGTTGCAATGCGCAATTCTTCTATTTTTACGGCGAGATCGTCAGCCCCCAGAAAATCCGGGTGCCGGATCGTGGAGCGTTGATCGACACCTTCGGGCAAGGTGCGCATCGAAGAAATTCGTTGACTGACTTTCATCCCGAGTAACAGACCGCCGGTACCGGGTTTCGCACCCTGCCCGACAACCAGCTCCAGGGCATCGGCCGCTCTGATGTGCTCGAGATCGACGCCGTATCGGGCCGGCGATAACTGATACAGCAAATGTTTGGATGCCTTACGCTCTTCCGGCAACATTCCGCCTTCACCGGTACAGGTCATGGTGCCGACCTTGGAGGCGCCGTGCCCCAGCGAGGCTTTGGCGTTTGCCGATAGCGCACCAAACGACATCGACGCGATATACACCGGAATCTTGAGCTCCAGCGGTTTCTCCACCAGACCACGCCCGCCCCCAAGCACCGTCTTGGTTTCACAGTTCTCGCGATATCCTTCCAGCGGCAACCGCGTCATGGTCGCGGGCACGAATGTCAGGTCGTCGAAGGTCGGCATTCTTTTGTTAAAGGTGTTGTATCCTCGAACCTGATAGCGGCCCAACTGTGCCAGGGCATGCACTTCGGCGATTGCATCGGGCGTCCAGCGCGTCGAACCCCCTTCGTCGTAAGATCCGGGCACCCCGGCCGGCCGGCCATCGATCGCGTTTTCGCCAAAACGAATTTCGGCTTCATCCGCCATTTCAAACGGATACTCGTAGGAATCGTTCATATCATTAGCCATGCGCTTGCATCCCGACTTTCAAAATACCAAAGTTTCTGACCTGAAATCATTTTGCGCCAATCTCGCGCACTATCCTGTAACCCCAGCGGCCCGAGAATAGCGTCTACTTCTGCAACCTCTTCGGCCACGGGTTCAACTACTTTCACGTCGACGCCGAAGCTTTCGACGTCCCCTGAAACCCAGACCTCGCCTTCCCACAGCGCATCGGCGCAACTCGCGCCGGCCCCGCCCAGGGCGATAATCTTGCCGCTGTGGGCCATGAATCCGGACTGGTAACCGATCTTGCCTTCGACCACGATGTTGCCGCCCTTCATGGCGACGCCGCAACGCGGCCCGCTGTCGCCCTTGACGTGGATCGTGCCGCCCATCATGGCAGCGCCGGTAGACATGCCGGCATATCCGTCAACCGTGACCAAGCCACCGGACATGCCTTCGCCGGTCGCCCAGCCCGCGTTACCCCGGACCGAAATATTCGCTCCGGCATTTAATCCACCGCAGTAATAGCCGACGCTGCCTTCGAAGCTGACGTCGACGCCGGCAGGTAAGCCGATGCCGAGGTTGTGGCGCGACAGAGGATTCACGACACGTATGCTCGCACCTTCGCTGCAGGCGCCGAGAATTTCACGATTGATTTCCTTGATGTGACGTTCGCCAACGTCGATAACGATATCGTTCATGCCGCAAACCTCTTGCCGGAAGCATTCCAAATCCCGGTTAATCCGGGTCCGTCATAGTTGATGACTTTGCATTCAGCCGAAAAAATTCGCCGCACCGCCTGCTCCTCGGTAGCCGCCGCGAGATCGCCATCCTGATTAACTACCACCAGCGGTTTCATCGCAAAGCGGTCTTTGGCGAAGCCGATTCTGTCTTGGTCCGCAATCATGTAAGTAAAAACCCCATCGATCGAATCGATCGATTTGGTCAGAGCCTGCTCCATGCTAAGCCCCGCCTTGATTTGATCCGAGACCCAGACCGCGATCAATTCGCTGTCGTTTTCGGTCAGAAAGCGATAGCCCCGCCGATTGAGTCTTTCGCGCCAGGAGAAATAATCGGTAATCTGGCCGTTATGCACGATCGCCACGTCGGGAAAGGGTCTGGCCCAAAACGGGTGGCTGGCGTTTGGCAATACCGAACTCTCGGTCGCCAACCGGGCATGCCCCAGGCCATGCGTGCCCTGTAGGTCTCTCACATTGTGCTTGTCGGCAACATCGCGGGCGCCGCCGATATCCTTGATTATTTCCAGCGACCGGCAGCAGGATTGAACTTCGATCCGATCCGACATTTGATCGGCTTCGGAAATCCAGGCTCCGAAATCTTTCGGGTCAGACACCACCAGGCGGAAACAGTAAGGCTGTTGATCATCGGTAACGATTGCCGGCTCTTCAATGAATTCGGCGCCATGATCCTTCAACAACAGATGAAATTCCTCCAACTCGCCGGACAGGCGGGATCTATCAAAACCCATGCCCCGTATGATGTAGCCATCGTCACGCGGCGGACCATAGACGGCAAAACCGGTGCTGTCGGCGCCGCGATGCTCCTGGGCATCCATTAATTCAACCAGGTCATGCCCCAGGTTTCCGGGGCCGTTCATTATTCGACCAGCAATTCCACACATAGATAAAATTCCAGATATTTCGTATACTGTATTCAGTATTCATTTTAATTGCAAGCAAAAAAATATTGGATCCTGTCCTGCAATAGAGCAGTCGACAAGATTACGGAATCGGTGGCGATTAAATACGATACTTTCGATCCTTGCCTGCTTTACATCGGGAAATATTCTGAATACAGTGCACAAAAACCAGGCAGGGCACGGAGTTAATTATTGCGCAATCTGCGCTCGGGCAACTTTTACAGGTAAATCGGATTGAAACTAAAAAAGATTAAATCGGAACGTCGTCGGCTGGCCGACGAAGTTTACGATCAATTACTCGATGCCATTCACAATGACGAGATCAAAGCCAATGGTCGCCTGGTTCAGGAGAAACTTGCAGCCGATCTGCAGATAAGCCGAACTCCGATCCGGGAAGCCTTGTTGCGCCTGGAGCAAGAAGGCGTTTTGATCACCTCCCCCCGGGGGGGATTTGTTATCCGGCACATGTCCACCAAGGAAGTCAGCGAACTCTATCAGGCAAGGGCTGCGATTGAAGTTCACGCGGCGCGCATTCTTGCCGGCCAGAACGACGACAATAAAAATGCCAAATTACGGAAAATTATCGAACGCGAGGAAAACGGCGTCGGCCCGACCGTACATTCCTATTTCAAGGCCAATCGTAATATTCATCGTGCGATAGTCGAGTTGAGTGAAAATCGATACCTGATGGAGCTGTTCGACAATATCTGGAATCGTGGTTCGTCATTCCAGATATTTGCCGAGATCGAAAAAATCGACATTTCCAAATCGCTGGGCGATCATCTTATTCTGGTAGAGGCTATCGAAACCGGAAATCTCGATACCGTAACCCGGGCCGTCATCGACCATATCGAAGACGGTCTGGAATTGCAGATCAAAGCGCTGGAGCACCAGGCCTAAGCGCATTTCACGATCGGCCGGATAGGTTTTCGACAGCATATTAGCACAATTACCAACGCGTAATTCGAATGTACACCCTGCCCTCCGAGCGCGGCAGCGAGGATCGGCGCGAACGTTTTACGCCCCCTGCCGCCAGGCACTTCTTGATTGTGCCGATGCAGTAAAGTACTTTACCTCGGCGACCGAATACTGTATACAGTATTCATGATTATCTCAAAAGCATCAGGCGGCGGACGCCTTGAGAAAATAGCATCCTATGCACGCGCCAAGCGCGTGGGGCCCTTTGCCTTCGTCTCCGGAACTACGTCCATGCAGTCCGACGGGACCGTCTATGCACCCTACGACACCGCGGCGCAAACCGAGTACATCTTAAAAAGAATGGAAGAAGCGCTGCATGCGGTCGGCGCCGAATTATCCCATGTGGTGCGCACCCGGGCTTATCTGACCGATATGCGCGATGCCGGAGGTTTCATCAAAGTACACGGTGAAATCTTCAAGGGAATCGAACCCACGCTAACCGGCGTGCAGGCCGGCCTGACGACACCGGGCATGATGGTCGAAATCGAACTCGACGCGATCGTGCATACCGACGCGGTGTATGCCGACAATACGCCGGCCGAGGCAAGCAGCCCGCAGGAACTGGAGAGCGATGCGGCGGAAGCGGACGGTCATAGCGCCGAATTCAAGGCCAAGGTGGTGCTCGAAGCAATGAGCGGCAAGTTGACCCTGGCCGACCTTGGCGCCAAGCATGGCGTCAACCCGCTGCTGATCGACAAGTGGCAACGCGAAGCAACCAACAACATGGCGGACGTCTTTTCCGGGTGAAAACAAATACGGCCTGATTCAGGCGCCCGGCACTTCCGATGATTTCGAAAAACCGTCTTCCAATCTGACAAAATCGGGCCGGAGGAGACCCATGAGTGAAAAATTCCCCCTCTTTGATTACGGCAAAGCATGCGCCGAATTCAATCTCGAAATCCCCGAAGATTTCAATTTCGCATTCGACGTCGTCGCCAAACGCGCGCGCGAGAATGACAAGACAGCGTTGATCTGCATCGATCGCAGGGGCGACGAGATCGTCCACCACAGCTATTCCGATCTGGATCGATGTTCGAACCGTTTTGCCAATGCGCTGCTGCAGCTGGACGCGGCCAAGGGCGACTTCGCATTCGTCATGATTCCCCGGATCGCCGCGTGGTACCACGTTTTATTCGGCTGCGAAAAACTCGGCGTGGTCGCCATGCCGGGCACCAACTTGCTAACCGCCAAAGATATCGAATACCGCATCAATCAGGCCGGCGCCAGATTCGCCATCGTGACCGCGGAACATGCTGACAAGCTGGAGTCCATCAGGGCCAATTGCCCGACGCTCGAACAGCTGATCCTGGTCGGCGGCAAGCGCGACGGCTGGTCCAGTTTCGAGGAGCTTTGCGAGCAGGCGGCGGATAGCATCGATCGCGCGGCGCTTCCCCCGACCCGCGCCGACGAATTGATGCTGATCTATTTTACTTCGGGCACCACCGCGATGCCGAAGATGGTGGGTCGCAATCACGCCTACGCCATGGCGCATTCGATCACCGGCAAATACTGGAAGAATCTGCGTTCGGACGACATCGACTGGACCCTGACCGATACCGGCTGGGCCAAGGCTGCCTGGGGCCTGCTCTATCCTCCGCTACTCGCCGGGGCGACGATTATCCTCTATGACGGCGAAGGCTTCGATGCCGAGCAGCATTTGAAAATCATCGAACAACAAAAGGTCAGCATCTTTTGCGCACCGCCTACCATTTACCGCATCCTGGCGCAGACCGATAAAACCGGTTACGACTTGAGTTCGCTGCACCATTGCGTCGGCGCGGGCGAGCCGCTCAACCCGGAAGCCATGCGCTCCTGGAAAGAAGCCACCGGCTGCGATATTCACGACGGCTACGGTCAAACCGAAACGATCAATATCGTCGCCAATATTCCCGGTATGGAGATACGTCCGGGTTCGATGGGCAAACCCGTGCCCGGCATCGATACCAATGTAGTTGACGATGACGGCAACATCGTCGCGGATGACGAAATCGGTCACATCGCGATCAGAATTACCACGCCCTACCCGCCGGGATTGTTCGACGGTTATTTCAAGGATGAAGCAGCCACTGCCCAATCCTTTCGCAACGGCTGGTATTACACGGGTGACAATGCAACTCGCGACAAGGACGGCTATATCTGGTTCGTCGGTCGCTCGGATGACATCATTTCTTCTTCGGGTTATCGCATCAGCCCGTTTGAAGTGGAAAGCGTTTTGATGGAACACGAAGCCATTGCAGAATCAGCGATCGTTGCCAAACTGACGCAACCCGCGGCGAAATCGTGATGGCTTACATCATTCTGGCTCCGGGATATGAAGCGTCGGATGATCTGGCCCGCTCAATCCAGGACTTCGTCAAGCAACAAACCGCGCCTTACAAGTATCCACGCGAAATCGAGTTTTGCGCATCCCTGCCGAAGACGATTTCCGGCAAGATAAGACGCGTCGAGCTGCGAGATAAAGCCGAAAATCATTAGCCGCCGGGTACTCAGATAGCCTGGATCTCACGCTAAATCCGCCACATCGCAGGATCTGGCATTCCGGACCGCGGCCCGGCGCGACCAGGGCAACCATCTCCATGGAATGGCGATGCCTGCGCAAGTTCCTCCAAATGACAGACCCGATTCCAAAAAAAAGACCAGCAAATTGCTGGCCTAATACCGTAGGAAGAGCACTCCGATAAATTTTAGAATTGATAGTTCAAATCGTCGAACAAGCTCGGCAATGGAATAATTCTGGTTAACTATTAAGTCCCCCGACCCACAACTGCCTCAAGTGTATTAGTAATTGCGTTTCTAGCTACCTCCAGCTCGTCAGTCGTCCCGGACAGGAATATCCGACCCGAAGCACCCATCATCTGAACGTCATTTATAACCGCATTCGGCGCTGATTTTTCTGCTTCATTTGCGGCAACACATGCAAACAAAGCCGGCTCCATTTCATATATCAGGAGGGATACTCCGGGTACCAGAATCGAAGCGTCGCGCGAACGATTTAGGATAATCGCATGCTGGTCTGCGAGATCCGTAATGATGTCGTTAAACAGTGTTCTGGGGGCAAGTTGATCTTCTGGTCTTGCCTCTAGCCCCGCCAGTATTGCCGCGCCCGCTTTTTCGATCTCGGGCATTAAATCCGCATGAAGTTCAAGCAGGCCAAAATTTCTTTCAGTAAATAAAATGCCCGGCTCGAGATCCGGCTGCTCCTTAAGTGCCAAGTCGACAATTCGATGTATCGAAAGCGAAGGGGCGACTTCGATTATCAGACTATGCTGACCCGCAATTGGCGGATAACCTCTGGCGCGCATAGGGGTCGCAAGATATGCAGAAAATTGGGGTTGTAAATTTTCTATGGGTAAATACACCCTGAGATCAGTCATTGTTCCCGCCCGTCGCCTTAATCGGTTACTTTAACTTTGCAGCCTCAAAGTATTTACCGAGGTCCTCATGAGGGCGCGCAATGACATGGACGGACACAATTTCTCCAATGTGCTTTACCGCCTCTGTCCCGGCTTCCGAGGCTGATTTCACAGCACCAACGTCACCCTTAACCACAACTGATACAAGGCCGCCGCCAATTTCATTTTTAGCGACAATTTCAACATTTGCCGCTTTTACCATAGCATCCGCCGCAGTTAGCGCGGCAACATAGCCTTTCGTTTCAATCATTCCTATCGCTTGATTAGCCATTTTTGATCTCCTGTTTAAATATGTGAAATATGCTCAATTATTATTCGTCAATGGATCCGATTATCAGGGCATCGATTGGTGCCTTATAATCAGTGAAGAATGCCGCGGCAACAGAGCCCTGGGTGATCAAGACTGTCTCTTTGTCTGCACATCCCAAGGGATCAAACGCGACGATATTACCGCCTTCTATTTCAACCTTCAGAAATGCGCCCTGAGGCAGTTTTTCAATATGCCGCGTTGACCAAACCTGACCGATTACCTTGCCTAAAATCATGCATCTGTCCTTTCTAGTGTGATTTTTAATCGTCCAATTTCATCGCGAGCCAGAGGTGTTAACCGCACAGCCTCGGAAACGACTAAGGAACGAGTACCTGCCGGTAATTTTTCGACGTCGCGCTCAGTAATAAGCCCCTCCGAAATCTCAAAGGGGTCTGGTGATGCCGCTACCTGCGATGCGTTTGCCGATGACATCACGGGCTGTGAAATAGATTGCGAAGTCCTGATATCGGGTGAAACGGTATTTGACAATGTAAATAAATAGCTACCGGAAAGAATAGAGCTAGCCACTTCATTATCCCGCGACAGCTCCAAGATCCTTTTCGCGAAATCATTCAAGTCACTGTCAGTCTTTATTGATACCTGCTCCCGTGATAAGCCCTTTAAATTCGATAGGGTTTCGCCAAACTCTTCGAATATGATTTCTCTAATAAGGGCTCGCATTTCAGTCATGATTTTGACCCTAAGGCCTTAAGTGCAGATTCGGCGGCGTTTCGCGCGTTGCGGATCTCAGCTTCGTCTCCGGCCAGATATAGACGACCATTGGGACCGATCATTCGATAATCGATAACCTTGATATTGGCCTCTTTCTCAGCTTCGTTACACGCTAGCATCGCATAGGATGCCGACTGGCATTCGAGAAGGTATAGGCTATCGCCACCTAACACCATCGATCCCAGGCGATTGCGATTTATCAAAAAAGCATGCTGATGGTCGATGCTGTTTACAATATTTGAGGCCAGAATTTTGGGAGGCTCCAGGTTCTCTTGCTCTACACCCAATTCCTGCAGTACAGCTTTGGCTGCCGCCTTTACTTCAGCGGTCTCTCTAGAGTGAAATTCGAGAGTTCCAAATTGCCGTTCAACTACCAAAAGGCCAGCCTTAACGTTGGCACTTTTTAGCGCTACATTTGTTAGCGCCTCAATATCTAATCCCGGCGCAATCTCGATAATCTGAGCCGCCATCTTGGACCTGGGCAAACTACCTCGCATCCAGGTAGCCACGTATGCCAAAGTCTGGGGCTGCAGCTGGTCAATATAAATAAATGAACGTAGATCAGGCATTACGATTTTACGCCGCCAAAATTGCCTTGAGCTCTTCCCTGATTATGCGTCGCAGTTCAGCACGCGCACTCTCCTGCAAATTATCCTCTGACATCGATGTCGCCTGCGGAAAATCGACAAGGACCGATTCCAGAGGCTGGATTGTCTTTCGCTGTAAACCTTCGAAATTCCCAAAAGATTCCGAAACCGCACTGTTATAGGCAATCCGGGCCATATTAACGAAATTCTCGGGTTTCAGGTTATCGCCCACTGAAGAGCCACCGACGAATCCGGTACCAATTGTCATGCTTGGGCCCAAATGCGTCTCGAACCCGGCCACGCCCAGGGAGCAGCCGACATTCACGACAATCCGCAGTGCCGGAACCGCATCGGCATAAGCCAGTATGGTTTTTTCGTCGCTTGAATGGATGACAGCGGAGTGACCTTTGCCGGATTTACGCATTACCGACCTCGCTGCAGCTATTCCCGTAGTCAAATCCTTCACTCTGCCAAACGCCAGTACCGGGCAGAGTTTTTCACGTACTAAGGGCTCTTCTGGCTGGATCAAATCTACAGGTGTTACAAGCACTTCAGCATTTGAGGCGCTGATACCGGCTTCCGCCGCGATAACACTGGCGTCCCTACCGATCATCTCCATGTTAAATTCACCGTCATTAAACAAAATCTTTCGCAGCGCATCGACTTCGCTCGGTGAACAAATATATGCCTTAGCCCTTCCGAGTTCGGTCAACAGCTGATCTGCGATAGCGTCGTAAGCCAGGATAGTCGACTCGTTGGTACACAAAATTGAGTTGTCGAAACTTTTTGAACCAACTATATAGCGAGCTGCTTTCTGCAAATCGCATGAATCATCAACCAGTACCGGTGCATTTCCGGAACCCACGCCAATGGCCGGGTTGCCGGATTGATATGCGGCTTTAACAACTGCCGGGCCACCCGTTGCGACAATCAGATCAACCAAATCGCTGCTCAGGAACCTGTCAATCAGCGGAATCGTTGGTTCGTCGATCACTTGCACCACGCCGTGTGGAGCGCCCGCTGCAATTGCTGCCTCCGACAAGGTCCTGGCCGCGTCGGAACATACGTTTTTCGCTCCCGGATGGGGACTGATAACGATCGCGTTTCGAGTCAATATCGACAGCATTGTTTTAAAGTAAACGGTTGCAACCGGATTGGTAACCGGGGTTAAAGCGAATACCACTCCCGCCGGGCGCGGAAGTTCGACAATCTTGTTCTTTCGATCTATACGGGGCGAAGTAAAGTCAACTTCAGCGTACTGGTCAAAAATCCCCTTTGAACAAGCCTCGTTTTTAACGATTTTGTGTTCGATGCGTCCGTATCCCGTTTCGGTTACTGCCCACTCCGCATATTCCTTGGCTTTTGCAAAACCGGCGTCCGCGACCGCTCGCGCAATCGATTGAACCGAGGAAAAATTCATTTTTGAGTAGCGCTCGGATGCCCATTGCGCAGAATTGAGAATTTGAATGGCGCGCGCGGCATCGACATCGGGCGACTGCATTCTTTGAATTGTTTGTTGTTCATTCATTTCAACTACCCTCGCCTATGCCATTTCTCTAAACTGCTGACAACTTTTGACGCAAAAGCGGCAGCGCCGCGCTGAACCGGTCGAGAATCTCCTGGCATAAAGGCGCGTCGAGAAGCACGCCTGGCTTGAACTGCAATACACGCTTGTCTAGCGAGGAAAAAATCGCCCAGATTCCGTTTTCGTACAACGCCTGTGATGCAAAAACAGCGCCCTCGGGATGCTCGAATTCAAGCCCGAGAATCACACCTTTCTGGCGTATTCCGCAAAAGACATCACTATTGTTTCTTTGAATTTCGCCGAGACCTTCAGCAAAGAATGACATGGTCCAATAGATTGATACCACCCAGTTAAGAGATAATGAAACTTAACTGAGGTAACGATAGATGACAACGAGAAAGAAATATACGAAAGAATTCAAACTGGATGCAGTGAGCCTGGTAACT
>Ga0209122_1000108_pt1 | contig 24148 bp, 19 predicted proteins | sample OlaalgELextract2_2_FD_187375 | JGI IMG/M metagenome (GOLD analysis project Ga0209122, IMG submission 187375) | Olavius algarvensis symbiont microbial communities from Tuscany, Italy - Type A ELBA extract 2 (SPAdes) (version 2) | ecosystem: Host-associated > Annelida > Digestive system >...
CCAGTTTTAGGGAACTAGGCCTATAAAAGGAGTGATTTTAGTAGTACTTATATCAAAAAAAGTCAAGTAGTATTTTATCTTATCATGCTGATATAATGAGAATTTTTACGTTTATGCGTCCACTCTCTAGATAAAATCTGTCAGCCCTTGGCGTTTTTCATGACGGGTTTATTCGTTTCGATTCTTTAGTCTACTCCATGGGATAACCGTTTTCGTTTTTTATTTCGGAAAAGATTAGAAAGGTCTCCGTTTTTCCCACACCGGGCAGAGAGGCGATCTGTTCCTTCACCAGCGTGCCAAGCTCCTTGAGGTTTTTGGCTACAATGTGAAGCATATAGTCGAAGCGGCCGGTGACGTGGTAACAGACCATGATATTGGGAATCGATTTGACGGCCTCTTCAAACGGCCGGATGGTTTGAGTAGAATGCTGTCCCAACGAAACGGAGATCAGGGCCTGGACATCCAACCCCAGCTTTTCCGGATTGACGAGGGCTTTAAACCCATCGAAGTAGCCACGATCTTCCAGCCGACGAACCCGCTCCAGCATGGTTGACGGAGCAACCCCCAGTTCCCGGGCCAGGTCGGCGTTTTTGACCCTGGCGTCCTTTTGAAAGGCGCCTAATATTTTACGATCTAAATGGTCCATTTTTCGAATTAAATTCAATAATAGTTAAAAATATACGAATTTAGTTCGTTTGTCAAGGCTATTTTAAAGATAAAATGTGACAATTTTGGTGAATCTTTAAATATTTTATACACTTAAAAACAAGCCGGTCGCGTGGATACCGGCATTGCCTGGTTGACAGGCAATTGATTAGTATTTACAATTCCCCCCCTCCAGCCGATTAAACTCCGGCAATTGGAGGATGGATTGGCTTTCATTATCGACCAGCGATGTGGTTTAATTCGGAAGAAAGAGGGTTTTGCTAAAAAAAATTGATATGAAACAAGCAAAAAAAACAACCAAACAGTTGCTGAAAGAAGCTTTGGAGGACCGTCGGCCTTCACCGTTATACAATCGGGAAGCCCTGGATGAGATCCGGCAGAACGATTCCCAATGGCAGCGCGATAGCGTTCGACCGCAGGATCTGAAAAATTGGCAGACCGTTCCCCGGATGGTTCTGGGATCCCAAACCCCGCGGGATCTTCTGTATACGCCGCTCAACAACCCCGATTTTGACTACGCGTCCGATCTGGGCAATTCCGGCGAGCAGCCGTTCACCCGCGGGATTCATGCCAACATGTACCGGGGACGGGCCTTTACCCGGCGGCAGTTGGCCGGCTACGGCGGTCCCGAAGACACCAACGAGCGCATTAAATTCCTGCTGGATCACGGTGCCACCGGTATTTCCATTATCTTTGATTTGCCGACCATTCAGATGTACGACTCCGATGATCCGGTTTCCACCGGGCAGGTGGGGATGTCCGGCGTGGCCATCGATTCGGTCGAAGACATGGATTTATTGTTCAAGGACATCGCCCTGGATGAAGTCACGGTATCGCTGGTTTCGCACTACCCCTCCAATTCAGCCATCCTGTTTCCCATGTACCTGGCCCTGGCTAAACGGCGCGGCATTCCCTGGGACCGTCTGAAGGGCAGCATCCAAAACGACATTACCCTGGAGGAGGTGGTTCGCAGCGGGCCGGAATACATTCCGCCCCAGGATTGTTTCCGGATCCAGTGTGACAATATCGAGTTTAGCCGGCAGCAGGTGCCGCAGTGGAACTTTATGACCGTCAACGGCTACAATTTGCGCGAGTTTGGAACCTCGGCCGTCACCGAAATGGCCGTGGCGCTGGTCAATGCCGCCGAAACTTTGGCGGCGCTCCAGCAGCGCGGCCACGATCCCGCCTGGCTGGGCCAGCGCATGGCATTTTTCTGGTCTATCGGCAATGATTTTTTTGAAGAGGTCGCCCGCATTCGGGCCGTTCGCAGGCTCTGGCACCGCATCATGACTCATCGCTTCGGTGCCAAAGATCCCCGGGCAACCTGGATGCGCTGCCATGTGCAGACCTCGGGGGTTTCCCTGACCCGGCAGGAGCCGCTGAACAATGTCGTGCGCGCCTCCTACCATGCCCTGGCGGCGGTGCTGGGCGGGGTCCAGTCCCTGCATGTGGACTCCTATGACGAGGCCTATTCGGTGCCCACCGAAGAAGCGGCCCTGCTGTCTTTGCGCACCCAGCAAATCCTGCAGGAAGAAACCGCTGTGACCCAGGTGGCGGATCCGCTGGGCGGCTCATTTTACGTGGAAACCCTCACCAATGAGATGGAACGGCGCATCCTGGATGAAATGGAAGAAATCGAAACGCTGGGCGGCTATGTCGAGACCATTAAAAGCGGCTGGATTCACCGAAAAGTATCCGACTTTTTCCGCCGGGAACGCGAGCTTGTGGAAAGCGGCCAAACCCCGGTGGTGGCCGAAAACACCTATTTATCCCAAGACAAGCTGCCCTCGATCAATGTTTTCCGCTATCCCAGCGGTGCAGCCGAAAGGCAACAGCAGCGTTTGGACAAGCTGCGGCAAACCCGCGACCAGCGCCAGGTTGCTGAGGCGTTGAATCAGCTCGAGAGAGCCTGTCGCGAAGGGGGCAACATACTGCCTTTGGCGGTACAATGTGCCGACACCGGCTGCAGTGAAGGGGAGATGTTCACGGTCTTTAAAAGCGCTTTCGGGCTTTGGAAGCCGCCCGTATTGTGGTAATTTTTAAGCCTAAAAGTAAGCTAATAGTTTCGGACCTATAACCAATAAAAAGGCAATTTTTAGATTGCATGAAATTAATGAAAAGTTTCGATGTTGGAGTATTGGAGTGCTGGAGTACTGGGGTATAAAAAGAAAACATCAAACCTTCAGCCAACACTCCAATACTCCAGCACTCCGATACGAACAACTTTTAAAGCTCCATGATGGATTACCTTCTTTTAGTTTATAAAACCGAAATATTAATATGTCGGGTTTTAAGATACAGACTTAAACGGAGAAAAAATGAACCGCAAAGTTAAGGTGCTGTTAGCCAAGCTGGGTTTAGATGTACATAATCGAGGCCTGATCACGGTGGCCATGGAGCTGCGCGACCAGGGCATGGAGGTGATTTACCTGGGCAATTCGCTGCCGGATGAAATCATTGCCACCGCCGTGCAGGAACAGGTGGATGTTATCGGGGTCAGTTCGTTGGGCGGGGCCCACCTGAGCCTGGGAAGTTTGCTGATGCGGCAGGCCGAACAAAAAGAGCTGATCGATGAATTTGTATTTCTGATCGGGGGCGTGTTTTCTCCCGAAGATGCCGAAGAGCTGCGCAGTATTGGATTTGACAATGTGTTTCCTCCGGGCGCGACCCAGGCTGCCATTGTTTCGGGGCTGCATCAGTCGCTGGCTGAAAAACAGGGGATAAGGGACTTGAAGAATGAATAACATCGGTGTCAGGCAAAATTAGGTGTCAGGTTTCGGGTGTCAGGAAGGCAAGCGCAGGCCACCGTGTCTGTCCGTTATCAGCTGGATCGGCGCTGTGGCCGACCCTACAATGGCACAAGATTAAAGTTTCTTTTTTGATCAGCCTGGCCGTTTTTTTGGCCAGGGCGTTGCTTGTATGAAACATCATCATTGTACTTTTTCACCGCAGAGGTTATATCCGCTATGATACGGCCCCAAGACATTCTTTTAGTTATTCTGGCGCAGCCAGCCTACTACTTGTTTTCCTCTGCGCTCTCAGCGATCTCCGCGGTGAACCAAAAAAGAACCTGAAATCGTATCACTAATTGTGAATACATGCACTAAGACTGAGGGTTTTGATTTTTTTTGCTGACACCTGAAACCTTTGAATTATCAGAGCACTAGGCCTCATCGAAAAACAATAACAACACGGCGCCTCCAAGGGCCATAACCCAGGAGCGTATTCATGCAAAAGTGGCCGCCGGTCTATGACAGGAACTACCATCCAGCACCCGACCAGGATTATTGGTTTCCGGATATTGAAACCATGGACCCGGAGGAGCGGGAGCAAACTATTATCTTGCCCAAGCTCCGCAAGCAGCTTAAGTATGCCTACGCGCATTCCGGGCTTTATCAAAAAAAATGGGATGCAGCCGGGGTAGATCCCGCGGATATTCGTACCCTCGCTGACTTCGAGGCGATCCCCATTCTGACCAAAGATGAGCTGCGTGCCGATCAGTCCGAGCACCCGCCTTTTGGCAGCAATCTGTGCGTTTCGTACCAGGAATTGGCCCGGGTCCACGGTACTTCGGGCACCACCGGCAAACCGACCGCCTTCGGCATCAGCAAAAGCGACATCCAACGCATTGCTGAAACCCACGCCCGGGTCCAGTGGGCGATGGGTATCCGTCCGGATGATATTGTCTTTATCGGTTCTTTTTTCAGCCTCTACTGGGGCAGCTGGGGCGCCATGCTGGGTGCCGAGCGCCTGGGCGCAACCGCTTTTCCCTTTGGGGCCGGTGTACCCGGTCAAACCGACCGGGCGATCGAGTGGATGGCCAACGTCAAGCCCACCGTTTTCTATGGAGCGCCGTCCTACAGCTTGTACCTTGCCGAACGGGCCAGAGAAAGAGGTTTTGATCCGGCCCGGGACTTTAATTTCCGCATCCTGTTTTTTTCCGGTGAGCCTGGAGCCGGGGTGCCTTCAACCAGAAAGCGTATTGAAGAAACCTACGATGCGATTTGCCTGGACTCCGGTTCCACCGGCGAGATGTCCCCCTGGATGACCGATGGCGAATGCTCCCATCGCCAGGGCATGCACCTGTGGCAGGATGTCGTTTATGCGGAGCTGATCGATCCGGCAACCAACAAGCGGGTGCCTTACGGCGAGGAAGGCGTCACAGTTTACACTCACCTGGAACGCAACTCCCAGCCCATGATCCGATTCTGGGCCGGTGATTTAAGCCGCTGGGTAGACCAACCCTGTTCCTGCGGCCGCACTTATCCCCGCTTTCCCAAGGGAATCTATGGGCGGGCTGATGATATGTTTATCGTGCGGGGTGAAAATGTCTATCCGAGTGCCATTGAAGACGTGATCCGGGGCATCGATGGTTTCTCGGACGAGTTTCGCATCATCATTACACGGGAAAAAACCATGGACGAGCTCATCGTCCAGGCCGAAGCACTACCCGAAATACCGGCCGGGCAAGTCGATGACCTGCAAAATGAACTGGCCCACCGGCTCAAGGCCAAAGGATTGCGCACCATTGTGCAGATGATGGCGCCCGGCTCTTTGGAGCGAACCGAATTCAAAGCCAAGCGAATTGTTGATCAGCGCGACCTCTACGATGAGATCGCCCACAAGGGTTAATGTCTAAAGTTATAAATCACGTCAAGGTTGCGAAAGATTTATCAAAGAAAAGATTTTCACCACCAGGGCACTATATTTAAATTTATGAATATCTCTCTTAGTTCCTATGTGGCTGAGCTTTCCGCTTTATCCGGATGGGGTTAGGAATTAAGGAAACGCGACATTTCGATAGTTTAAAGAGGATGGAAGATTCGAGTTAACTTGTAATTTAGATTGAATTCAACGCATGGTGACCTTATATGAAACCCTGAAGGTTTCAGGTGTCAGGATGCCCCTCCTTAACTACTAGCCTTCGGAAATTTTATATGAAACCGCTTATGACATATATGTAGGGCGGGCCACCGTGCCCGCCAAAAGCGGTCGGCACGGCGGCGGACTCGTTTTTGGGTCGCACCGGAAAAGGCGCCCTTTTCATGGCCAAAGAACTCACTTTCCATAAGATAAGCGGGTATCCCAGCACAGTTGACTATGATGAGAGGTTTTGCCTTGCGTCGGCTGCGGCGGTGAATGCCATGGGCGACAAGTTCCTTGCCGGTGCGGGACTCTACCAGGATCAGGACGGTGGCATCCGTATCGGCCACCTGCTCCACTTCCAACAGAACCCGCTTCAAGGCCGGGAACATATAACTAGAACTCTATGTTACTGGGCGTTCGCGGAAAGGGGATGACATCGCGGATATTGCTGATGCCGGTGACCAGCATGAGCAGGCGTTCAAAACCCAGCCCAAAGCCGCTGTGGGGTACGGTGCCGAATTTGCGCGATTCAAGGTACCACCAGTAAGGTTCCTTTTCCATGCCGGTTTCTGCTATACGCGCCTCCAGCACCTCCAGGCGCCCTTCACGCTGGCTGCCGCCGATAATTTCTCCGATATTGGGCACCAGAACATCCATGGCCGCCACGGTTTCATTGTCGTCATTTAAGCGCATGTAGAAAGGCTTGATGGTTTTAGGGTAGTCGTAGACAATGACCGGTTTTTTAAAATGCTGCTCGGTCAAAAACCGTTCGTGTTCGGTTTGCAGGTCTTTACCAAATCCGATTTCATATTCGAATTTTTGTCCGGATTTTTGCAATATTTCCATTGCTTCGCGATACGGCAAACGGACGTAGTCTGAAGTTGCGGTATTTTCCAGGGTCGCCATCAGTTTTTTATCCACCCATTTGGCAAACAGCTCAAGATCCTCGGCACATTCTTGCACGACATAGGCGGTCAAATATTTAATCAGCGCTTCACCCAGATCCATATTGCCCTGCAGATCGCAAAAAGCCATTTCCGGTTCGATCATCCAGAACTCGGCCGCGTGCCGGCGGGTGTTAGAGTTTTCAGCTCTAAATGTCGGCCCGAAGGTGTAGACATCTCCCAGGGCCAGGCAGAACATCTCCGCGCTGAGCTGGCCGGATACCGTCAGATTGGCCTCCTTGGCGAAGAAATCCTGTACATAATCCGTTTTGCCGTCTTTTTGCGGCAGGTTTTCAAGATCCAGGGCCGTCACTTTGAACAATTCGCCGGCGCCCTCACAATCCGACCCGGTCAGGACTGGGGTGTGGACATAGCGAAACCCCCTATCGCGGAAAAACTTGTGAATCGCGTAGGACATTTCCGATCGTATGCGGAAGGCAGCACCGTACTTGTTGGTTCTGGGCCGCAAGTGGGCGATACTTCTCAAAAATTCATCGGTGTGACGCTTTTTCTGCAATGGAAAATTTTCCGGGGCCAGACTGATCGTGTCGACCTGGACCGCCGAGATTTCCCATTTTTGGCCACCACCCCGGGATTCAACCAATTCGCCACGGACGGACACGGCTGAGCCGGTCGTCAATTTCTTTAACTCGTCGTAGTTGGGTAGCGACTCATCGGCGATCACCTGAATATTCTTCAGGCACGAACCATCGTTGATTTCAATAAAAGAGAACGATTTTGAATCCCGCCGGGTTCTAATCCAGCCTTTGATCAACACTTCGGCGACCGGCGTTTCCGACTTCAGCAGTTGGAATATTTTCGTTCGTTCCATGGAAAAACTCCTTTGCCCTCCCGGCGTATCAAAATCAGCGGCAGACCATCAGTATATTCATCCCGCTGCATCGATCAAGCGAAATCGATTGATATTGCGCACCGGCAGCCTATCTGTCACGCAGGTTGTGCGGTTCAGGGTTCAACGTTCAGGGTTAAAAACCGCCAACCATTTTAGATTAATAGGGTATTATCAACAGCATGTTCACAAAACCGTTTCACCCAATGGGTGAAAGTGGCCATTCCAAACTGTTGATTGAAAAGTTCTGGAAATCAGCATTTTATAACCTTTGAACCTTGAACCCTGAACCTGGAACCGATCAGTTTAGGTGTCAATTATGTTCAATCAGAACCGTAAGATTTCTGTGGCTAGTAAATGAGAATTGCAATAAGGTGGTAACTTGAAATTTTATGTATCAACAGCAGATAATTTAGGCCGGAGACAGCCCAGTCGCCTTAATTCAAGTGCATCGACTTATGGGTCGACTTCCATTAACATGATGCCGACCGTCAATGCGATCATGGCTCCAATGACCATGGCCTTGGATGCCATCCCTGTCCAACGAATTGCAGCTGTCATGATGGAAACAGCCGCCGTTGCTGCTATGAGTGCCGCCGGAGCCATTACCCACGGAATCTCCTGCGTCAACCACGCCAGAGTTTGCATGCTTACCCCCTTTCAGCTCCCGTGCAACGAGAGGCTGTTAAAAATCCTCCATGATTGAGCGCGATTTAGTTCAACACCCCCTGTCGAACGGCAAATCGAGCCTAGTTATAGCTCGTCCTATTTGACTTCGGTCAATCATCCACGTATTGTGTGAAAACACCTGTTTATAACGTTTAATGCTTTTTTTTGTCAAGTCAATCTGTATGCCATATATAGTAGCAAAAAATATCGGCCACACTATATGTAGATATATTTCGGCCAGATTCGAATAGTATGAGTGTTCAAAAAACATTCGGCGGAATGCTGCAAGGTTGCGGCAAAACCTCTAGAGAGTAAAAGGGGCTCAATATGACGGAAAAATCAACAGCCGGAAAAGATTCATTTTCTGACCGAATGGTCGAGATTTTAAACAGCGGCGCCCTGAATCTGGCTCTGGCCATCGGATATCGGACCGGCCTGCTGGATGCCATGGATTTAACGGAAAATCCTCAATCGACTGAAAGCATAGCGAAAAAAACCGGCTTAAACCTGCGCTACATTTTGGAATGGCTGGGCATTATGGTCACCGGTGAGATCGTGGAATTATCCGCTGCTCCGGACGGCGAGAATCTGTATTGCCTGCCCAAACATCATGCGGACTTCCTTACCCGGCGGTCCGGCAATGCAAACTTAGGGGTGTATACCCAGGAGATGCCCCTGTTAACGGTATCTGCCATGGAAGCCGTAATCCGGGGATTTGAAACCGGCGATGGGGTCTCTTATGACAACTATCCTGAGTTTCAAGCGTTTATGTCGCAGTTGGCTAACGCCAAACATGTCCAGGGTCTGGTTGACCGGTTTTTGCCCGCCGTTGATGAGGGGCGGCTGGTCGAGCGGCTGCAGGCTGGAATCCGGGTCTGTGATCTGGGGTGTGCCGAAGGGGTCGCCCTGATGCTGATGGCTAAGGCCTATCCTCGCAGCCGCTTTATCGGGATCGATATTTCAAAAGAGGCCATCGCCAAAGCACGGAAAGAGATGCGGCGGCAGCAAATCACCAATCTGGATTTTCTAGTCCAAGACGCCGCATTTTTGGCGGATAATTCGGATTTAAAGGAATCTTTTGACTATGTTACTGCTTTCGATGCCATTCACGATCAAACCCGACCGCAGGATGTTCTGCGTGGAATAAATCATATACTGGTGCCAAGGGGTCTGTTTTCAATGGTGGATATTGCGGCTCGATCCCAGCTGACCGACAATCTGGACCATCCGATGGGGCCGTTTTTGTACACCGTCAGCTTAATGCATTGCCTGCCGGTGGGACTGGTGGGCGGGGGTGCCGGACTGGGTATGATGTGGGGTCGCGAAAAGGCTGTGACGATGCTCGAAGACGCCGGATTTCAAAAAGTTGAGGTGCTGGAAATGCCGGACGATCCGTTTAATCTTCATTTTTTTGCCTTAAAAATGTGAAAAATTGACCCCTATGACGATCCATTTCTCTTGGTATGTTTTCCGTTTTTGTTTTGACATCCGTCACCTTATCGTTTACTATTTTGGCATCCTGGCGGTATATTGTCTGATTCCTCAATGCGGTTCCTTTGCTGCTGTTTTGCGACTCGATCTCTGATTCTCCTTATTTCTCTCGACATGTGCAGCTCATATTTCAACCCGGTTCATTCTGACATTAGTTGCTCATCTGCCTGCTGGCCTACTTTTCTTTAGTGCCATTTATAACTATTGGGGATTTTCGAATTCTTTAACCACCAAACCAAAGGAGGACCTGATGGCTGTAAAAATTTTAATTAAACGCAAAATCAAAGACGGGAATATGCAAGCGGCAGCTCGGTTGTTGATCAACAACCGCAAAGGCGCCATGGCACAGCCGGGCTACATTTCTTCTGAAACCATGCGCAGCCTTGATGACCCCACCCAGGTTGTCGTGGTATCAATGTGGCAAAATAAAGAAGATTGGGAGAACTGGAAAAGCAGCGATGCGCGCAACGCCGGCGAAAGCGAATTTGAAGACTATATCGTGGGAGCGACCGAATACGAACACTACTCGTTGGGGCTGCCGATGGATTAAAATATGATTCGAGCCTATCTACCAAATTAAGGAAGGATGACAATGGACGCAATCCCTGCTTAGGGTGTCGATCTTGCGGTTGAACTAACTACGACAGCCGCTTTTGGTAGGTTGGGTAGAGGAACGAAACCCAACATCCGGTGAACGGATCTCAATCCAACCTACATTTAAATCAAATAGCCGTAAATTGAGACTTTGAACCTGCAAGCAGATTTCTTCAGGAAAGGTTCACCGTGATGTAGTAGCCCTGCTCTCCTCTCTGAAGCAGCAGCACAACCGAGTTTTTACGACGGAATTTTACGATGGCTTTTTTAAAGTCCTCGCTGTTCTCAATGGTATAGTCATCTATCTGGCGGACCACATCTCCGGGTTCGGCCCCGATGCGGGCCAAGTAGGACCTTCTATTTACGTCGGAAATCATCACGCCTTCGCGGGTTGCCAGGCGATATTTTCGCCAGACCTTTTTGGTAATATCCTCGACCTTGATGCCCAGCAGTCTATACGCGAGTTCTTCGGCCAGCTCCAGGGGAAAGACCCTGGTTTCGACGGCGATGGTTTTCTCTTTGCCGTTGCGCCATAGTCCGGCCTGCATGGTATCGCCGGCCGCCAGGCTCTTGGCGGCCAATTCATAGTCGGCGACAGAATGCACTTTTTTGTTTCCGATTGAAAAAATGATGTCGCTTTCCATTAAGCCGGCTTCTTCAGCCGGGCTGCGAGATTCCACCGATTTGATAACGACCCCCTTTTTGCCGGCAACCGCCAGGTAGCTGGCCAGGGTTTCGTCCATGTCTTGAACCGTGATGCCGATCCAGGCCTGTTTGACTTCGCCGTACTGAATCAGGTCGGAAATTATTTTACGGGCTTTGCTGATGGGGATGGCAAATCCGATTCCCTGGGCTTTGGCATAGATGGCCGTGTTGATCCCGATCAGGTCACCGTTGATGTTCAACAGCGGACCGCCGCTGTTGCCGGGATTAATGGAGGCATCGATCTGGATAAAGTCGTGATACACGCGTTCATCGGCCCTGATGCTGCGGTTTACGGCACTGACAACCCCGGTCGTTACGGTGTGGGAAAAACCGAAGGGATTTCCGATGGCGATCACGGTTTCTCCAATCATCAAGTCATCACTGCTGCCCATGTTAATGGCGGGCAGCCGGCCTTCGGACGCTATTTTCAACACGGCCAAATCAGAATCAGGATCGACACCGACGATTCTGGCTTCGAATTCCAGCTCGTTTTGCAGGATCACTTTGATGGTACCGGTTTTCTGGATTACATGGGCATTGGTTAAAATAAGACCCTTGCTGCCATCGATGATAACGCCGGAGCCCAAGCTGGTCTGTTCCTGGCGGCGTTCAAAGCGCGGGTCGTAAAAATCCCTGAAAAATTCTTCGAAAAACGGATTCCAGCCGAATCCTGAAAAAGGGCTGGTCCGCTTGCGAACTTCATAGGCCGAGCTTATATTTACCACTGCCGGACTGACCGCGCGCACGGCTTTAACGACGGCCGTTTCACGATCCAGCTCATGCGCGGGACTCCGGTCGGGATACATCAGACCCGACAGGCAGATTAACATTACCACAGCCACTAATTGGATTTTTATTGTAAGGTTGTATTGCTGGTGCATTTGCGGCCCTTGTGATTGATTAATTTTCCCTGGAACATCACAATTTCCAGGGCGCAGTCATTGGTAATTACCCGGTGATTGTTCGAATTTTTATGATTTTCCAAACTATAATCATCATCAAAGAAATTTCAGCCACATCAATGTCACTATTTTTCAGAGAGGTTTAATTAGATGATTGACAAGCTTCTGCCTTTGGTTGAACAGCCCAGCCGTTATCTGGGCTCGGAAATCAATCGCATCAAAAAAGATCATGGCCGGATCAGGCTGCGCTTTGCCCTGGCTTTTCCGGATTTATATGAAATCGGTACATCCCATTTCGGGATGCAGATCCTTTATCATATTCTCAATGCGGAAACGGACATCGCTGCTGAAAGGGTATTTGCTCCCGGTGTGGATATGGAGGCCCTTCTCAGAAACAGCGGGCAGCCGCTATTTTCGCTGGAGTCCCGTAAACCCCTTAACCACTTCGATATTATCGGCTTCAGTCTATTATATGAATTAAATTACACCAATGTTCTGACCATTCTCGATCTGGCTGATATTCCCTTCTTGGCCGCCGAGCGGGATCACTCCCACCCCCTGATAATCGCCGGCGGACCGTGCACCAGCAATCCGGAGCCGATGGCCGATTTTTTTGACGCGATGGTCGTGGGTGACGGCGAAAACGTCATCCTGCAAATGACCGGCGAGTGGCTGCAATGGAAAAACCACAATGCGGGCCAAAAAGAGGCATTGCTGCAAAGATGGGCGAAAATCGAAGGGGTTTACATTCCGGCTTTTTTCGAACCCCAAATCGATGCGCATGGTCTGCAATACCTGGTTCCACGGATTTCAAACTACAGCTCGGTTAAACGCGCAATTGTCGACGATCTGGATCGGATGCCTTTTCCGGAAAATCCCGTTATTCCCTTCGGTAAACCGATCCATGATCGGCTGCGCCTGGAAGTTTCCCGCGGCTGCACCCGGGGATGCCGCTTTTGTCAGGCCGGCATGATTTATCGTCCGGTGCGGGAACGTTCGCCGGACCACCTATTGGACCTTGCGGCCGATTCCATCGCTGCGACCGGTTATGAAGACATATCTCTGTTGTCTTTGAGCACCGGTGATTATGGCTGCCTGGCACCGTTGATCGAACGGATGATGGACCGCTTTGGTCCCGACAATGTGGCGGTCTCCCTGCCTTCTTTACGGGCCGGCACCTTGACACCGCAATTGATGGAGCTGATCAAGCAGGTGCGCAAAACCGGTTTTACTATTGCGCCGGAAGCCGGCAGCCAGCGGCTGCGTGACGTGATTAACAAAAACATCAGTGAGAGGGAAATTGTCGACACCGTGCAGGATGCTTTCCAACTGGGCTGGCAGGTCATCAAACTTTATTTTATGATCGGACTTCCCACGGAAACCGATGATGACCTCAAAGCCCTGGTTGCGCTGGTGAAGACTTTGCGTAAAATCAAAGGCGCCGACCGGCGCCGGGGCAAGATTAATGTCAGTGTCGCCACATTTATCCCCAAGTCCCACACCCCCTTTCAATGGGCGCCCTTGATCTCGCTGGCTGAATCCAAGTCTAAGATCAACTGGATTCATAATCAGCTGAAAATTCCCGGGATTCAATTTAAATGGCAGGATCCCCAGGTGAGTCAGTTGGAGGGGCTGTGGGCCAGAGGCGATCGACGGTTAAGCCGATTGCTCGTTGCGGCCTATAAAAAAGGATGCAAATTCGACGGCTGGAGCGACCATTTCAGATATGATTTGTGGCAAGAAGCGATTGAGGAGACTGGTCTTGACCTGGAATCTTTCACGGCCCGCAAACGGGATGTTGACGAGCCGCTGCCATGGGATATTGTCGACAACCGGGTCAGTGGGTCTTTTCTAAAGCAGGAATGGGCGAATGCGATTGCGCAAACATCGATCGGCGACTGCCGCCGCGGAGATTGTCATCAATGCGGAACCTGTGATTTTGAGAAGATCGAACCGCGAACGTATGAAGCCTTTGATGAAGAGGTTTTTGAAGCCTGTGAAGGGCTCCGGGCCCCAGATGATGTTTATCAGGGTCTATGCGTTTTTTATGGGAAACTGGATCAGGCCAAATACTTTGGCCACCTCGAAATGGTCAATATTTTTATACGGGCGCTCAAGCGGGCCGGGATTCCACTGAAATTTTCCCAGGGATTTCACCCCAAGCCTAAAATATCATTCGATGATCCTTTGCCCATCGGTATGGAAAGTGAGCAGGAGCGATTTTACATGAGCGTGCCGGGCTCCGTGAATCCAAACAGCGTCCCCGGTCTGCTGAATTTGCACCTGCCCGAAGGCCTGCGCATCACCGGCAGCCAAATCGCGCCACCCGGGTTCAAACGCCAGATACCGGGGGCCAATGCCTACCGGGTGACGCTGCCGGACGGCAATTTTGAGCAAGACGATGTGACCGCCTTTAATGGCAGCGCTGAAGTAATTATTTCTCTTTCGAAACGAAAAGGGAAGTTGAAAAAGATAGATTTAAAGGATATGGTGGAAGAGTTGGAACTACTGGATTCGAAACAGCTGCGGGTGTCGATTGCAGCCGGAACGGGAAAAACACTGCGCCCCGCCCATATTTTGGGTCCGGTTTTCCATCTGAATGAAACTCAAATTAAGCTGGCCAGGATCGTTAAGCTGAAGGCGGGATTAAAACAGGATGTTTAAACAACTCATCATTAATGTCGCGGAACATGAAATCCGCGTTGCGCTGCTGGAAGACGGCAACATCGCCGAGCTGTACGTCGACCGTGGAGACGATTCTGACATTGCCGGCAATATCTATAAAGGCAAGGTCTTGCGGGTCTTACCCGGCATGCAGGCCGCTTTTGTCAACATCGGGCTGAACCAGGCTGCATTCATTTACGTTGATGATGTGTTTTATGATGATTTTAAAGAATATGAACGATTGTTTAATATCGACTCGGAATCCGAGAATGACGAGTTCGAAAAGAAAAGCAATCCGCCATTTCTTAACAAGCGCAATATAAATATTGAAGAGCTATTATGCGAAGGGCAGGAAATTCTGGTTCAGGCGGCCAAGTCCCCCATGGGTACCAAGGGTGCCCGGATTTCTTCCTATATATCCCTGCCCGGCCGTTTTCTGGTTTTGATGCCGAATTCCGATCATATCGGTGTTTCCCGGCGGATTGAAGATGAAACCGAACGCGAGCGCCTCAAGAGTATGGTGCAAAATTTAAGAACCGAGGACTTCGGCTACATCGTTCGGACTGCCGCGGAAGGGGAGCAGGAGGAAAAGCTGGCCTATGAAATGGGGTTTTTAAACAACTTGTGGCAAAACGTCCGGAAGAAGTTTGAAACCGCCCCGGCGCCGTCGCTCATGCACCAGGAGCTGTCCATCAGTTTGAGGGCGGTGCGCGATCTTTTAATTCAAGAGGTCGAAAAGGTCGTCATTGACTCCAAACCTACCTACCATGCGATTTTGTCATTTCTGAACACCTACATGCCCAGCCTCAAAGACCATGTCGTGTTGTATGAAGGGGCGGAGCCGGTTTTTGATTCCTACAACCTGGAAGGCGATATCTCCCGCGCTCTCAAAAGAAAAGTGTGGTTGAAGTCCGGCGGCTATATCTTAATCGAACACACCGAGGCGCTGGTTGCTATTGATGTTAACACCGGCCGTTACGTCGGGAAACATAATCTTGAGGAGACGATTCTTAAAACCAACCTCGAGGCGGTAAAAGAAATTGCCTACCAGATCAGGCTGCGAGATCTGGGGGGCATCATCATCATCGATTTTATTGATATGGAGAAAAAAACCAACCAGGAAAAAATCTTCACTTCGCTTAAGGAGGCCTTAAAAAAAGATAAAAGCAAAACCCACGTTCTGCCGATGTCGGATATGGGACTCATTCAGATGACCCGCAAACGTACCCGCGAGCCGTTGACCCGAATTCTGTGCGAACCTTGCTTCTATTGTGAAGGCGAGGGCTATCTGGTCTCTCGGCAGTCCATCTGCTACAGCATTTATCGGGAGATATTGCGCGACGCGCATGATATGGACGGAACCCGACTGACCCTCAGGGTCAATCCCCAAATAGCGGAACTTTTGCTGGGTGAAGAGGACATCCTGATTGCCAGCCTTGAACGCGGCATCGGCAAACAGATCGTCATTTACCCCAATCCCGAGTTTCACATGGAACAATTTGACATCTTCGAAGTACTCAGCCAATAGTTCACGGGCAAAATCCCTTTATACTGAGTGTTCTGCGATATTAGACCTTGACAGATAAAATGTCTTGTGTTTTATTAGTTCGGTTTACGGTACTAGCTTAATCCGAAGGCTTCGGATTATTGAAGCTATATTAATGATCCAATCGGCATTGTTCGATGGTTAACGCCGGCAATCAGCGATACGGTTTTTGGTTGTCGCCAGACAGGCATAGCGAATGAGGAAATTTTAAAATGAAAAGAACATTTCAACCCAGCAGAATCAAACGGGCCAGAAATCACGGTTTTTTGAAACGAATGTCCACCAAACAGGGTCGACGAATTATAAATCGACGGCGAGCCAAGGGCCGGGTACGACTGGCCGGGTAGCTAATTGACATTGGTCGGGAGGAGGGGATATCTCAAAATCCCGGGCGACATATATTTTGTAGTGCGGCATGAGGTTTATCCTTTTGCCCATTAAGATCTTTGTCAGCCCGAAAACTAAATTTTCTATTATTTAAGTGGGAAGATTGTCCGTTGCGTTTTTTCCTCACCAAGGCAGACAGGATCTTAAAGCGGCGAGAATACCTCGCCCTGGCCGAATCCCGTCGCCGAATACAAAACGAACACTTCATCGCTATTTTTTCTCCCAACCGCCTCGGACGATCCCGAATTGGCATAACCGTTACCAAAAAAGTTGGACCGGCGGTCAAACGCAACCGGATCAAACGGCTTGTACGGGAACATTTTCGATTAAACCGGCATCACTTGGCAGGGACGTGGGATATCAATATTATTGCCAAGAGACAGGCTGCTGGTTTTTCCTCCGAAAACGCTTTCCGATCAATGGCAGACATTATCGAACGCATATCGAAATATGACGATCATCAATAAGCTATTGCAGGTCATTTTCAGCGGCATTATCAGAGTTTACCAGTATACACTGTCGCCGCTTCTAGGACCCTCATGTCGTTTCTATCCCAGCTGCTCAGAGTATGCACATCAGGCCATTATGCGTCATGGACCCCTTAAAGGCCTGTTTTTAGCCGTTAAAAGAATCCTGCGATGCCACCCGTTTCATCCCGGGGGCATTGACCCGGTACCCTGAGTGTAGAGAATGAGAATAGACAACCGGCCGGTTGGCGTCAGAAATTAATTGCAAATTTAAGGAATTTGATCTCTAAAACTGAGTCCCATGTTTGTTGGTCCTTACCTGCCTCCCCTTGGTTCAGTCCACAGAGAGCATGTCCCGGTTAATCGAAAAAATTCAAAATCGAAAATAAGTGGACATACTATTTAGTTAAGCTATCAGCGATTTTTTAGGAGAATTCAATGGATCAGGCGCGTTTGGTAATTGCTATTGTTTTATCGGTACTGGTTTTCTTAGTCTGGCAGTTCTTTTTCGTCGATAAAGAAGCCGCCCAGAAATCTGCCCGGCAGGCCAAGCAACCACCCGCCCAAGAGGAAGCGGTCAAGGATGTTCAGCCATATCCCAAACAAACCCCGACTCAAACCGGCCAAACCGGTGCGTCCGCCGAAACTCAGATCTCTACACAGGCCAGAATTCCCCAAACTGTTACGGTGGATACCCCGTTGTACCGGGTCAAGCTGACAGAGGATGGTGCGGGGATCACCAGCTTTATTCTCAAAAATTACCGGGAAACGATTGCGCAAGATTCTCCTTTAAAAGAGCTGCTGCCTCAGAAAAACCCCATCGAAACTGTACTGGTGGGATTTGCCGGCAAGAGTCTTGCCGGTCTTGAAAACGCCGTTTTTTCAACCGATATTAACCTTGAAACTATCGATGTGAGGGACTCTGAACAGCAGATCACTTACACCTGGAAGTCACCCCGGGGCGTGCTTGTCGAAAAGACGTATAAATTTTTACCGGACACCTACCTGATCGGGCTTGAGATTGCCATAAAAAATGGTTCCGACCAAACCATCCAGGACAAGCTGTTTGTCGCTTTAAACGGCAGCGTGCCCAGTGATACACGGATGTACGGATTCGAAGGTCCGAGTGCCATGATCGACAAAAAACTCGAAGAAATCGATATCGATGATATTGCCGAACAAAATATTTATGCGGGCAATGTCAAGTGGGTCACCTTACAGGACCGATATTTTATGATGAGTGTCATTCCCGAGCAAGTCGGGCCGGCGAGCATGCGGCTATATCTAAGAGGTGAAAGTTTGCTGGAGGCCCAGTACGCGTTGCCGGATGGAACCATCGGTCCCGGCACCCAGCATAGCTATCAATACTCGCTATTTTTCGGACCCAAGAGCATGGAGGTTCTGGGCGCAGTAGGTCACAGCCTCAACAAGGCCCTGGATTTCGGCATGTTCGACATTATTGCCAAACCCTGCGTCTGGCTGATGAACAAGTTATACAGCGTGATCCCCAATTACGGCATCGCGATTATTGTCCTTACGATCTTAATCAAGATTATATTGTGGCCCCTGGGATCGAAAAGCTATAAATCAATGAGCGAAATGAAAAAGATTCAGCCGTTGATGAAAGAGATCCGGGAAAAATACAAAAACGATAAGAAAAAAATGAACGAAGAGGTCATGGGCCTATACCGGACCTACAAAATCAATCCCCTGGGGGGCTGCCTGCCCATGGTGGTTCAGCTGCCCGTCTTTTTTGCGCTGTACCGGATGCTGTATCAGGCCATTGAGCTGCGGCATGCACCCTTCTTTTTATGGATTGATGACCTGTCTGCTCCTGACCGGTTATTTCGATTTGACGTTGCCAGCATACCGTTTATGGAGCCGCCCTACGGCATCCCGGTCCTGACGATTATCATGGGCGCAACCATGTTGTTGCAGCAAAAAATGTCACCACCCATGGGGGATCCGACCCAGGCGAAAATGATGATGTTTATGCCGCTGATATTCACCGTAATTTTCATTAATTTTTCAGCCGGTCTGGTGCTTTACTGGTTGGTGAACAACGTTCTATCGATTTCACAACAATATTACATACAGAAAAAATATGCCTGACAACGGAGGTTGTACGTTATGTCTTCGTTTGAATATAAAGGGAAAAACGTCGATCAAGCCGTCAAAAAAGCTTGTGAGGATCTTAAGGTAGGCCAGAATGAATTAAAATATGAAATTCTCTCTTACGGGTCCAGCGGAATATTCGGGTTTGCCGGTGCCAAAAAGGCCAGAATCTTGGTCACCCTGGTTGAAAAAACTCAGGAATTAGAAAACGAGTTGCCAGAACAACCGACCGAACTTGCAGGTGATACCCATAGGCCGGCAGATCGAGATCATGTGCCCCATGGCGATAGTTCGCAAGAACAAACGCTTCATGCAATAGCAGATAACCCGCTGGAAATGGGTCGTGTGGTTTTACAGCGTTTCGTCGATGCCATCACCTCGGATGCTAAAATATCGGCCGAAGGGGACTCCGAACAGATTTTTTTGAAAGTGGCCGGTGGCAACGCCGGACCACTTATCGGCAAAAAAGGGCAAACTCTTGATGCCATGCAGTCTCTGGTTGAGAAAATTGTTAATAAGCAACAGAATACCAACCACGGCCATAGGATTCGGGTACACGTGGATGTCGAAGGATACCTTGAAAGCAGAAAAGCCAATTTGGAAAAGCTTGCCATGCAATTGGCCAATAAGTCTAAACGGATCAGCAAGGCGATTACCCTCGGGCAAATGAACGCTTACGATCGAAGAATTGTGCACCTGGCCTTGAAAGGAGATCCCGGGGTTCGTACTAAAAGCAGGGGAGAGGGGTACCTGCGAAAAGTGGTCATTTTTCCCAAAAAAAACAATTCGCAGCGAACCCAACGGATCAATCGCTGAGACAGAAAGAAGCATGGCAACTTAGCACAGTCTCAAATAACTATAACGCCGGCGCTTCAATACCATTTAACGCCGATTTCAGCTAACTTTTCGACCCCCGGAAGATGCAATTTTCCGGGCGAATTTTATAAGATAATGGAAAATTCCACTATTGCGGCCATTGCTACACCAAACGGCCGGGGTGGAATCGGAATCATCAAAATTTCCGGATCCAAGGCCCTCTCAATTGCTGCGAACATCTTCTCTCCCGCTTCATCCGACGCCACCAATATTTCCGGACGGCCAAGGTCTGATCATAAGTTGACTGCGGATGAATTGAAATCCCATCGGCTTTATTACGGCGGTATCCTTGATCCCGGCAGCGGGCGTATTTTAGATGAAGTATTGCTTTCCGTGATGAAAGGACCGCGATCCTATACCCGGGAGGACGTCGTCGAAATCAACGCCCATGGCGGTCAGGTAGCTGTCAATGCGATTCTTGAGTTGGTTCTACGGCAGGGTGCCCAGCTGGCTGAACCCGGCGAGTTCACCAAACGCGCTTTTCTCAACGGGCGCATTGATTTAACCCAGGCTGAAGCTGTTATCGATATCATCAATGCCCGCACGGACAAATCACTGCTGATGGCAGCGGCCCAGGCCCAGGGAACCTTGAGCAAGCCTGTTAGCGAGATCCGGCAACGGCTGGTGGATCTTTTAACGCGTACAGAAGCCGGAATTGACTTTCCGGACGACGTCGGTGAAATAATTGATCCCTTGACAGTTGGCCGGGAAATTGAGGACGGGATTATTGCACCGCTGGAAGGCCTTATTCAGCAGCATGCTGACGGGAATGTATTGCGCGATGGACTGAAGGTGGCCGTGGTCGGCCGACCAAATGTAGGGAAATCGAGCTTGTTGAACCGCCTGGTTAAAAAAGAGCGGGTGATCGTTACGGCGGTGCCCGGGACGACCCGGGATACCATCGAAGAAGCATTCAACATCAATGGGTTTCCCATCGTTATCGTAGATACCGCCGGACTGCACCAGACCGATGATCCCATTGAAATCATGGGCATTGAAAAAACAGTTGAAAATGTCAATAATGCTGATCTTGTTCTATTAATGGTTGAAGCGCACCATGCTTTGACAGAAGCGGACCGCAACATTTTTGAGCGGTTTGGGTCCAAACCCAAAATCATCGTGATCAACAAAATCGACCTGGTGGACAATCAGGATAACATTGAACTTCCGGCCAAATGGGACGCCTGCAATTTCGTACGCGTATCGGCACTTTACGATCGCGGAATGGGTCAATTGAAAAAGCTGATCGCCGCCACCGCTTTCGGCGAAAGTCCGGTTGACTTCGATACCGGAATCGTGCCTAATCTGAGGCACAAAGTTCTTTTGGACCAAAGCCTTGAAGGTGTTTTGGCTATCAGCCACGAGTTAAACAACGGCACTCCCTTGGAGCTGATTGCGATTCAGCTGCAGGATTCAATTGATGCCCTGGGACAAATCTTGGGCGCCACAGTTAAAGTGGACGTGCTGGATCAAATTTTTAGTAGATTTTGCATTGGAAAATAGCTGATGTTTCACGTGAAACAAAAAAGGAGTGACACCACAACATGGATATAGACCTAAGTCCCTATTTTCAAAAATATGAAAAATTAGTGGCAACCGCCGACGAAGTATTCGATCGCGTAAAAAAGGCGCATGCCGATTGTGTGAAGTGCGGTGAGCAATGTGCTGATTGCTGTTTTGCCTTGTTTGATCTGACGCTGATTGAGGCCCTGTATATTCATCACCGGTTTAATGAAAAATTCGAGGGGTCGGCCAAGGTCGAGCTTCTTGAAAAAGCGAACCGTGCGGATCGTCAAACTTACAAAATTAAACGCAAGGCCTTCCAGAAGTTGCAAGCCGGCGAAAACGAAGGCGAAATCCTGGGTGAGTTGGCTTTCGAGCGGGTACGATGTCCGCTTCTCAGTGAGAAAGATCTCTGCGATCTTTATGATTTTCGGCCTCTTACTTGCCGTTTTTACGGCATCCCGACGGCGATCGGGGGGGCAGGGCACACCTGCGGAAAATCGGAATTCAAAGAAGGTGAGCAGTATCCGACCGTTAATCTGGATACCATTCACAATCAACTGCAGCAGATATCGGCGGAGCTGTTGCGAGATATAAAATCCAAGAATGTCAAATTGGCGGATTTGCTGGTGCCGTTGTCATCGGCCATGGTTATGGATTTTGATGAAGTCTTTCTCGGAATCGCTGAGCCACCTGAAGAAAAAGCACCGCCCAAAAGACGGTCAAGGAAAAATAGATGAGTGAATTTACTTCCCAGGAGGCTGAAGATCGGAAAAAAGCGGTTTTTGACAGCATGTCGCCCCGGCGGCAGAAACACATCCTGAAAAGAGGCTATGACAAATGGGATCCGTTCGAGGAGCCTAAAGATCCCATCGACATCCGCAAAGACAAAACCAAGCGCACCACCCAGATGCTGGTGCGAGAGTTTCTGCAGACTCGCGGCGAGGAGGGCTACAGTAATGCCTATGGCCGCGGGGTGCTCGAAATGGCGCTCGGTATCGTTAATGATGACGACCGTTTCCTCGGTATGTATGAATTTGTCCGCTGGCACCAGGAGCTATTGAAAAAAGAAGGGCACGAAGGATAGGAGAAGTCGGAAGTGGGAATTCGGAGGTCGGAAGTGGGACCCTTCGTCGTCCGGTGGGGCGGGACTATGCCGCGGCTAAAGATGCGTAAGTCGGAGGAGAACGCTGGAATGGGACAGAGCCTTCCCGCTGCGATATGGCGGGGTCAAGATAAACTACCCCCAGTTTATGCCTTCTGAAACAACGGACCCTCTGTCTTTGGTAGCACGAAATTAGGAAATCAGTCTGTATCGAAGGCGCATGCCGCAAGGGTGATAAATATTTTATGCTGCATTTTTTCTAGCAGATGGTTGAATTGGGTTTTGACAAAAACAATCAATGCGCAGCATAATATATAATTAAGGCGCCGTCTCGTCGATTCAGCGATATACTTCGCGGTTGACACAATCGGCAACCACCATTAAATCCCACTGATTCAAGGCGGCTTAATTATTATTCTTCGATAAATCCGCCTAAGGTAAACTCCTGGTATTCGGTTGAACCTTCCTGGTATGTTGTCAGCATTTGTTCCAGCGTTTTGCGGGTATTGTTTTCTTTCCAGTTGTGCCAGCTCTCCATATTCTGCCAGGTTCCAATCACCATTAAGGTTTGGGGATGCTCCTCGGATGACAGTGTTTCACCGGATATATATCCGGGTTGCTGCAATGCCCTGGATCGCAGCTCTTTGAACAGGGCGATGATTTCGCTCTTTTTCCCCTTGTGAAATTTTCTTTTGATTAAAATTTTGGCTTGCATGGTGACCTCCTTTAACTGGATAAATTAATTTCAGGTGGCGGTCAAGATTGTGCGGGTAGGATCGGGCCGACGGAATGAAAATTAGCCGGGTATTCGTGGTACGGCAAAAGTACACCGGATAAAACGCTTTGGATGCGGCAAAGGCGGGGGAGGGCTGGCTGCCGCCTATTGCTTCGTTTCTTCGGACGCAACCAAACGGCCTTTTCTCAAACACACCTGGCGCTATCTAATCATCTCTTTAAAATAATGTAAATCATTATTTTAGCCATCTCCATCTTATCGCTGAACCATCGTTTGAATAGAGATGTGGCCGATCAGATCAATTCCCAGTTCATCACCCGGATTTAACGGTCCGACACCGGCCGGCGTGCCGGTTAAGACGACATCTCCCGGCTTGAGGGTAAACCAGCCGCTAATATACTCAATCAGTGAAACGATATCGGTCAGCATCTGGCGGCTGGAGCCTTTCTGCCTCACGGCGCCGTTAACGGTTAATTGCAGCTCGATATTCTCAAACCCATCAAAGGAGCCAACCGGCTCGAAAGCGGACAGCGGGCAGCTGCCGTCAAATGCTTTGGCTTTTTCCCAGGGATGTCCTTTTTGTTTAAGCTCGTTTTGCAAATTTCGCAGAGTCAGATCAATGGCGATGCCGACCCCCATAATTGCGGAGAATGCCTGCTCTTTGCTGCTGTGGACCAACTCTTCGCCGATTAAGACGGCAATTTCCAGTTCATGGTGGACAAGGCCTCTGGTCCAATCAACAAGAATCGGATTCGTTATATCGACCAGTGATGTGGCGGGCTTCATAAAGAGCATTGGTTCGCTTGGAACCGGATTGTTCAACTCCCGGGTATGCTCAGCATAGTTTCTTCCAATACAGACAATTTTACCGGCCGCCAATGAAATCGCTTCACCACTGGACCATTTATGTTGGTAGGTCATCATGCTCTCCAATCTATAGAGCCTGCGCATAAACTTAAAATTGATCAGAATAAATTACAAAATTGTAGGTCCAACATTTTAAATTTGGTCAATGTTCTTTGAAAAATTGGTTAAAGCAGCAATCTGCTGTGCTTCAGGTTA
>Ga0209122_1000142_pt1 | contig 21071 bp, 20 predicted proteins | sample OlaalgELextract2_2_FD_187375 | JGI IMG/M metagenome (GOLD analysis project Ga0209122, IMG submission 187375) | Olavius algarvensis symbiont microbial communities from Tuscany, Italy - Type A ELBA extract 2 (SPAdes) (version 2) | ecosystem: Host-associated > Annelida > Digestive system >...
ATTACTCGAATCGATCGGCGATATACCGCCGGTCGAGTATGAGCTGATGTATTATCAGCAACTGGAAGAGTCATTCGAGGCAGCATGACTCACACAAAACAGCCTCCGGAAATCCCGGGGCGATTCATAGCCGATTGTGTGGGCATTGAAGGGCGTTGCTTGCCTGCTCATTGATTCGGTTGCCGGTTGATTCAGATACTCCAAGCGAATCTTAGCTCAAAAAACCGACTCTGTGTGTCCTCTCCCAGACGGTCAGATCGTTGAACCCTAATTCTGATAGAGGCGGCGTTTTATAATCCCCATTTTATTCAAACGGTACAGCACCGATTCCTGCAGTACGCCGAGGCCGTATTTTATCACCCGCATACCGCCGATAGACGAGGCTTCATCCATGTAACGAGTAGGGCAGGTCACCTCGCCAATGCTGAAATTGTAGAAGATGATTTGCAGCAGCATTTGATTATCAAAAATAAAATCATCCGAATTGTGGTGCAGCGGCAGGCTTTGCAGCAGGTTTTTCGAGAAGGCCCGGTAACCGGTGTGGTACTCCGACAACTTGTAGCCCGTTAGCAGGTTCTCGATCAGGGTCAGGCCGCGATTGGCAATATACTTGTACAGCGGCATGCCGCCTTTCAGCGCACCCGTGCCGAGAATGCGCGATCCCAGCACGCAATCGAATATGTCTTCGGCGATTAATGCGGCCATTGCACGTACCAGTTTGGGCGTGTATTGATAGTCCGGATGAACCATGATGACGATGTCGGCGTCCAGGTCCAGGGCTTTCTGATAGCAGCTTTTCTGGTTACCGCCGTAACCCTTGTTGTCGTCGTGAATGATGATATGTCTGATACCCAGCTTTTCCGCAATCGCAACGGTTTCGTCATGGCTGGCATCATCGACCAGCACGACATCGTCGACTACATCCATGGGCAGGTCGTTATAGGTGTGGCTAATCGTTTGCTCGGCGTTATAGGCCGGCATAACGACGACGATTTTTTTTCCGTTGATAATTTTAGATTGCCTCTCGAAAATTCCGTGGATTGCCAATTATAGTAGCCTGGCCAATATCCGGGTCCATTGTGAGTCGTAATTTGTGCAATTTTTACGGAATCGCAGAATAATTTCATCCATTATTCCAGACCGGTACCCCGCGAATCCCAGGACTGCGAGGCCAGGTCGTGCACTATCGCCGTGTAGATGCGTTTTGAGTAAGAATCGGTGACTACCAGATGCCAGCGTTTCCAGTTGCGGTCGGTGCTGCTGCAGTAATGTGGCAATTTCCTGTTCGATACGCTTGAGCAGAGAGCCGATTTCATCGTCGATAAGCCGGGCGTATGCTCGCTGAAGTCTCGTTGTTGGGTCATTTCGTGGCCGAGAAAAATATGCCCTTCTCCCCGCCGAAACGCGACCGGGCCCAGTTTTTCGCTCATGCCCCTGTGCGTCACCATATGGCGCGCCAGGCGCGTTGCCTGTTTGAGATCGTCCTCGGCGCCAGAACTGACTTCGTCGAAAATCAGTTGCTCCGCAGCGCGACCACCGAGCATCACGCCGATGCGGTCGTAGACGCAGCTGCGGCGCAGATTATAATGTTCTTCCTCGTGAATCAGTTCGGTGGCGCCCAGGGCGCGGCCGTGCGGGATGATGGTGACCTTGTCCAGCGGATCGGCGTTGGCCAGCAGGCTGGCGGCAATCGCGTACCCGGCTTCGTGATGCGCGACCAGGGCTTTCTCCTCGTCGCCGATAATCAATTCGCGTTTACCGCCGAGCACCACCTTGTCACGCGCATTGAGCAATGATTCCATGTTCACCGTTTCGCGGTTTTCACGCCCGGACAGCAGCGCCGCCTCGTTCACCAGGTTTTCCAGGTCGGCGCCGGAAAAACCGACCGTCAGCGCCGCCAGGCGACCCCGGTCGACATCGTCGTCGAGCGGCACGGCCGCGGAGTGGATTTCGAGTATGGCCCGGCGTGCTTTTTTGTCCGGCAGATCCAGCGTGATCTTGCGGTCGAAGCCGCCCGGGCGCAACAGTGCGGCGTCGAGGACGTTGGGTCGATTAGTCGCCGCTAGCACTACCACCGCTTCGTGCGGGTCGAAACCGTCCATTTCGCCGAGAATCTGGTTCAGTGTCTGCTCGCGCTCGTCGTGGCCGCCACCCAATCCGGTACCGCGGGCGCGGCCCACCGAATCGATTTTGTCGATAAAAATAATCGCGGGCGCTTCCCTGCGCGCGCCGGCAAACATATCACGTATGCGCGATGCGCGGACGCCGACGAACATTTCGATGAACTCCGACCCGCTGATGCTGAAAAAAGGAACGTTGGCTTCGCCGGCCACGGCCTTGGCCAACAGCGTTTTGCCCGTGCCGGGAGGCCCCATAAGCAATATACCTTTGGGGATCTTGGCGCCCAGCTTGCGGTAATGTTCCGGGTTTTTCAGATAACCCACGATTTCGCGCATATCTCGCTTGGCGTTTTCCAGCCCGGCGACATTGTCGAAAGTCAGTTCGGAATCCGACTGGCGAAAGCGTTTGGTCCTGGATTTGCCGAAGTCGAACAAGCCGCCACCACCGAGGCTGCCCAAGCGCTTTTGCATCCGGCTGGTGGTGTACCAGATCAGACCGATAATCAGCATCCACGGCAATACACCGATGATTGCTTTTGCCAACCAGTGCGCCTCCGAGGATACAGCGCGGATTTCGACCCCGTGCTGCTCCAGCAGGGCGATCAGGTTGGGTCCTGTACTGGTGGCAGGGTCGTTATGAAGCGGGTTTTGGGATCCAAGGCACCCCGTTTCAGGCATACGGAGCTGATGAAGTTCACCCGAAACGCGATCGCCCTGCATTTCCACCCAGGCGATCTGATCGTCCATCACGCTGGCTTTGAAATCGCTATAGGACAGGATTATCCGGTCCCTGTCGGTAGGGCCCAAAAAGTACCAGGCGAACACGAACAGCACAGAGAACCAGACCAGGTAACGCCACCACGGCAAGAGTTGTTGCTGCTTATTTTAATATTTCACCTATTTTTTTTTCCGGGTTGGGTATCATTCATGCGCAATACCTGAGTCAATTCTGTATTTTATCCTCTGCGGAAGGCCGGTAGTTGCGACTGGTCAATTAACGGTGCATTGGCTTGTTGCTGTGCCGGCAGAGGCAGCCGGGCGAAAACCCCGAATATCGATGGCAGGTGATACAGGTCAATGAGAGCAGGGGAAACTGTTTGTAATCTTTAGCTAGTTTTATGCAGTACTTACAATCATTGCTCCGCCTGTTCCTGGGCATCGCCGCGCTCATAAGCGTCGCTGTAGCCATTGCCAACGATGGGAACAAGGCCTACCTGGTTGAAATCAATGGTCCGATTGGACCGGTCACCCAGGAACTTATCGTGCGTAGCATCGATAATGCTGATGCCGATCGTGCCGCCATGGTTATCTTGCAGATGGATACTCCTGGAGGTCTCGATCATTCCATGCGCGAAATCATCAAAGCGATACTAGATGCCCACGTCCCCGTGATTACTTATATTTCGCCACAAGGGTCGCGCGCGGCAAGCGCGGGTACTTATATCCTTTATGCGAGTCATGTAGCGGCGATGGCACCCGCGACAAATCTGGGTGCAGCCACACCAGTACAGATTGGGGGATTGCCGAAAATACCGACTGATCCGTCGCAACCTGGCAAAGATGGCCATGTCGACGATGATAAAACCAGCATGGAACGAAAAATCATCAACGACGCCACCGCCTATATAACAGGCTTGGCGAAACTCAGGAATCGTAATGAAGCATGGGCGAGGAAAGCAGTGCGCGAAGCGGCCAGCCTGAGCGCACAAGAAGCGCTCGAGCAAAACGTAATCGATCTGGTCGCGCCAGATCTCAAAGCATTGTTAGAGCAGCTCGACGGCAGAGAAATCAATGTCAAGGGTAGTATCGTTGTACTCGACACCGATGCCTTAGTCATCGAGCGCATTTCTCCGGACTGGCGTTCGGAACTGTTGGCCATCATTACCAATCCCAATATTGCCTACGTGTTGATGCTGATCGGAATCTATGGTCTGATTCTCGAATTTTCCAATCCGGGGGCGATTCTGCCCGGTGTCGTCGGTGTCATCAGTCTGCTATTGGCGCTGTATGCATTTCAGGTGTTGCCGATCAACTACGCCGGGCTCGCGTTGCTCGCAATTGGACTCGTTTTTATCATTTCGGAGATATTCGTTACCAGCGGCGGTATCCTCGGTCTCGGCGGGGTGCTAGCGTTTACCGTCGGCTCTATCATGTTGTTTGACGACGATTATATCGCCGTTTCGACCCCGATGATCGGCGCTACTGCGCTGACCGCGGGCGGATTCATGCTGTGGATATTGAAAAAGTTTGCCACGCTCAGACGTACACAGGTAGTCAGCGGCAGCGAATACATGATTGGCCATATCGGGATTGTGCGCGAGGCGTTCAGCGAACGCGGTCGCGTGGATATCGACGGTGAATCCTGGCTTGCGGAAACGCGGGTACCGCTGGCTGAGGGCCAAAAGGTGCGCGTCGCTGCACTCGATAAATTGGTTTTACAAGTTGAACCGGTCGATGAATCGCCCGGGGAGGAATAGATATGTACTTATTGGAATACCTGACGCCAGCAATACTGATACTAGCGGTTATTATTTCGGCGATCCGTATCCTCAGGGAATACGAGCGCGGCGTAATTTTCTTCCTCGGTCGATTCCAGATGGTCAAGGGCCCCGGTTTGATTATCGTAATCCCGTTTATCCAGAAAATGGTGCGCGTCGATCTGCGTGTGGTTACCTATGATATTCCCACGCAAGATCTGATATCTCGCGATAATGTCACCGTGCACGTGAGCGCGGTGCTTTATTTTCGCGTGGTCGATCCGGAACGCGCAATCATCCAGGTGGAGCAATTCTTTGTCGCCACCAGTGAACTTGCACAAACTACTTTGCGTTCGGTTCTGGGTCAACACGATCTCGACGAAATGCTGTCGCAGCGGGAAAAACTCAACGCCGATATTCAGAACATTCTCGACGAACAAACCGCGTCCTGGGGGATCAAGGTCACCAATGTTGAAATCAAACATATCGACCTTAACGAGAGCATGGTCCGCGCCATCGCCAAGCAGGCCGAGGCCGAGCGCGAGCGCCGCGCCAAGGTGATCCATGCCGAGGGTGAATTGCAGGCCTCGAAGAAGTTGCTGGAAGCTGCGGAAATCATGTCAAAGAATCCGCAAACCCTGCAACTGCGCTACCTGCAAACCCTGAATGACATATCCAGCGAAAATGCCACCACTATCGTGTTTCCCTTGCCGCTGGAAGTAATGAAGTCTTTTTCGGATTTCCAGGTCGCTGACTAACTTGTATATACTTATTCTTCAACTTAGAAATAATTGCTCTCTAACCTCTGTTTTTATGTGTTAACACGTCTATGTCAGGTAAACAAAAACCCACTTGTGTGGTTTTTATGGACGCGGCAGGTCGCGATTTTCACAACTTCAACATGGTCTGCCGCGACGCTCCCGACAGCCGAGCGATTGCCTTTGCCGCAAACCAGATTCCGGATATCGCCGGGCGACGTTACGCGCCCTCGCTGGCTGGCGCCGATTACCCCGACGGAATCCCGATCGTCGATGAGGCGACACTGGGCAATCTGTGCGGCGACGAAAACATTAACCGGGTGGTGGTGTTTCGCCTATAGCGGCGTTAGTCATGCACAGGTGATGAATACGGCTTCTATCGCGCTCGCTGCAAGCGCTGACTTCCTGTTACTGGGCCCCAAGCGCACCATGTTACAGGCACAGGTACCGGTGATCACTATCTGTGCAGTCAGAATCGGCTGCATAACTCGGGCTGACAAGAACATAACATGAATGATTTGTACAACAGAAGAACCTTGTCCTGGGCCCTCTACGACTGGGCCAACTCGGCTTATGCGACCATCGTAGTGGCGGTATTTTTCCCGTTGGTTTTCAGCAACTTCTGGTTTGCGGATTCCGGTTCCGAAAACAGCACCACGCCACTCGGGATCGCCAATTCCGTTACCAGCCTGGTAATCGTCTTGTTGGCGCCTGTGCTGGGTGCGGTTGCAGACAAAGGTGGAATCAAGAAAAAATTCTTATTCACCTTTGCAACAATCGGCGTCGTGTTCGTATCGGCGTTGTTTTTTATCGAGCAAGGCCAGTGGTTACTGGCGTTATGTGTTTACGCATTGACTGGGATCGGATTTGCTGGCGCCAATATCTTTTACGATGCACTGATGGTCGACGTCGCGGCGCGAGACAAGTTCGATATGGTTTCAGCATTCGGGTTTGCCGCAGGATACCTGGGAGGTGGCCTCGCATTGGTCATAGCCATCGCGTTTACTACCGCTCCCGAAACCTTCGGATTCTCCGGCAGAGACCAGGCAATGCTGGCTTCATTTATCTTGGCCGGTCTGTGGTGGGCGTTATTTTCCATGCCCCTGTTCGTAGGTGTCAAAGAGAGACAAATCGATTCAGGCATTCCGTTTACGCGGGCAGTTTCCGGCGGCATCGAGCAGCTGCTTGCGACCTTCCGGGAAATTCGTCGGTTGAAAACTGTATGGATTTTTTTGCTGGCTTACTGGTTTTATATCGACGGCGTATACACGATCATCAGGATGGCGATGGATTACGGGATCCGCCTTGAGTTCGACCAGATAAGCCTAGTGTGGGCATTCCTGATTACCCAGTTCGTCGGTTTCCCGGCCGCTATCGCCTACGGCAAACTGGGTGAAAAAATCGGCGCCAGGGCCGGCATAGAGATCGCAATCGGTATTTATGTTGCTGTAACCATCTACGGTTATTTCATGGATGCGGTTGCGGAGTTTTATGTGCTGGCGATAGTAATTGGATTGGTGCAGGGCGGCGTGCAGTCTCTGAGCCGATCCTTATATGCCAGAATTATCCCCGCGCGCAAGTCGGCGGAATTTTTCGGTTTCTACAATATCATGGGTAAATTTGCCACTGTGCTCGGACCCTTGCTGGTGGCAATGGTAAGCGGGCTTACCGGTGATCCAAGGCTGGCGATCTTGTCGATCATCGTATTATTTGCCATCGGCGGCCTATTACTGCTGTCCGTCGACCAAATCCAAGGACAGCGCGTTGCCCGAGAAATGGACGACACCACGGCTACCCGGATAACTTATACATCGCAGGTAAAAAGCAGCAGCTAAGGTAGTCGCAAGTATCAAAGCCCCGGTCGTGATCAAGCAGGTAATGGCACAGCTGGAGAGAAAAGCGGAATCAAAAGAATTCAACCCATTGCCGGAGAGCAGGGCTTCGCCACAAAGGGGATTATTTAGGTAGCCAACAAGATTAAGATCAAGCCCATTCAGCTCAGAGCATTGCAATCTCCAAAAGAGGCGGCAGGTAATCGGCATGCCTGGTGGCTGGAATTCGACTGGAATAACCGGCGGGAAGAAAGGCGACATTGAACGGGTTGACGGAAATTAGGCAGATTTCGGGATTCCAGGACTGGGCGGTTTCTCGAATCTCTCTTTATCTGGGTGGAATAGGGAAAATAGGGCGTTAATACTCCCTATACTTGCGATTCGGCCTGTTTCGATGGGCTATCCGTCCAGCAAGGTATCCTTCGCCAAATTGATTTTGGCCGCGAGATAGGCGGACCCTCCGCGATCCGGATGCAGCTTCTGTATCAGCCGCCGGTGGGTCTCGATAATTTCGGCCTCGCCGGCTTCGGCCGATAACCCCAGAATTTGTAGCGCCTCTTCGTGCGACATATCACCCGGTGCGTTGGCAGCATGCTGCTGGCCTTGGGCACCGGCCCGCTCTCGCCAGGTGTCGGCATAGACCCGGTCGAGATAGGCCTGCAGCAAGGCGACCGATTCTTCGTCGTCGCGGTAATCCCCTAGCAATAGCAACAGCGCGTCGAGATCCAGTTGATCGAGTTTCTTGCCCGCGAAACGCCCGTTAAGAATTTCGCCGTTGATGTCACCCGAATCGTGATTCAGCGTCATTCGGAGATATTTGCTATGCACGGTGGAAGTTTGTCCGCCGCTCGGTTCGGTGCTTTGTTGCGCCGCACCCATGGCGGATAACAGGCGTTTGAGCAAAGGAATATGGTAGAGCAGCGCAAGCAGGGCACGAAGGAATGGTAGCATTGCGGCAAACACGGCCGTCAGCCAGTGCGCGCGGCCGGTGAGCACCAGCGTTACCAGTCCGGCGGCGAGCAGGATGGCAATGACTTGCCAGTAAACCCTGGGGGGTTGACGAAACAGCCAACGCAAACCGATGAACAGACCGACACCCAGACCGAGCAATAGCAACAGTCGCGCCACGGGTCAATCCTTGTGCAATTGGCGGGTCAAGTGCCGCACAACCTCGCTTCGATTTTTACTGAAATCCTGCAAGGCTTTCCGGCCGCCGGCGGCATAAACGGCAACCGCGCTCAACAGATCGCGCAATTGTCCGGCGCTGGTCGCGTCGAAGGGACAATAGGCCCCGCGGGTGAGGCGTGCGATCTCTCTGAAGGCCCGCTCCGCAACGGGCTCATCGCCTTCATGAAACAGAAAAGCAGGCACCCCGAGTATGCCCAGTTCGCCCGCCAGGTGGCACAGCCGGTCAATGTCTTCCTCCATGCAGTCACCAACAAACACGAGGGCTTGAACTCGCATTTGCCTGGTCTGCTCGATAGCCTGGCGCAGCACCTTTTCGATCTGCGTATGACCGCCACGGCAGGACACGCCGGTCATGCGCTGCAGCAATGTCGTCGAGGAGGATAGCCACGGGCTCGCCTCGAACTCACCGAAACCGCGATAGTAGCAAAGTTGAATATCGAGGCCGCCGAGCGCCGCGGTTTCACTGAACATCTCGCCCTGGATCTGGCAGGCGCGATCCCAGCTGGGTTCCCGACTGGCAGTGGCGTCCATTGCGAATATCAGTCGCCCGCGCTCCTGGCCGGGCTCGATCGTCGACATCGATCGGACTTGTTTCACGAACGCGTCGATCGCGGCCCTGCTCGATTTTTGGGGGAGATCTTTGTCTGCGCCTGCCATGAATCCGACTTTAGACAGTTGATACCGGGACAGTATACCTGTTTTCCGGCCGGCGGTTCCGGGCTCGAAATCATTGTTATATTGCAGTGATCCTTTTTATACCGCGGGCCGGCGAAATATAAAAAGGTATACTGTCCCAGGAATTCATGATGAAAGCCGTCTGGAAATTTCTGCTGCTCGGGGTTTGTCTCTATGCCGGCTTGACCGCGCTGGTTTATTTTCGTCAGTCGAGTCTGATTTATCACCCGGTTAGAGACCTGTCCGCGACGCCCCAGCATATCGGACTCAGCTTCGAGGATGTCGAACTGGTAACCGAGGACGAGCTGCGCCTGCATGGTTGGTTTATTGCGAGTGAAAACGCCCGGGCCACCGTACTCTTTTTTCATGGGAACGCGGGCAATATTTCACACCGGCTGAACTCGATTGCGATTTTCAACCGGATGAATCTAAACGTATTCATATTCGACTACCGCGGTTATGGTCAAAGCCAGGGGCGGGCGACGGAAGAGGGCAGCTACCGCGACGCCGAGGCCGCGTGGTCTTATCTGACCGGGTCGCGCGGCATCGACGCCGCTAACATCATCGTCTTCGGTCGCTCGCTGGGATCGTCGATCGCCGCCTGGCTTGCCAGCCGACACCGGCCGGCGGCGTTGATACTCGAGTCCAGTTTCAGCTCGGTAACTTCCATGGCACAGCGCCTCTATCCCTTTCTGCCGGTGAAATGGCTGGCGAAATTCGACTACGACACCCGCAGCTACGTCAGCACCATCGCCTGTCCGTTGCTCGTGGTGCACAGCAAGAACGACGAAATCGTCCCCTACGCCGAGGGCCGGCAAGTTTTCGATGCGGCGCCTGCGGATAAGCGGTTCCTCGACATCCGAGGCGGCCACAACGACGGTTTTCTCGTCAGCGGCCGGGCTTACATCGAGAATCTGAGCGCATTCATCGACGACCAGCTGTAAACCGGCGAGAAAAACGGGCTATTCGTCCACCGACCGGGGAAAGGCTAGCGCTGCGCCGAGATAACAACCCAGCGCCAACAGGATCACCAGGTTGAAACCGAAATGAATCGCCAGCAGCGACGCCAGTATCGCGCTTATCACCGAAGCGCAACCGTTGACCCCCCAGGCCCATGGGGTCAACCCGGCGGCCCCGCTACCGAGCGCCGCGAGGCCGAGCGGAAACGGCATGCCCATGCAAAATCCGAGCGGACCGATCAGGCCGATGCTGAGCAGGATACGCGTCGGCAACGGCCAGCCTCCGGCCAATTGCAGCAGCGGCCCGAGCAGCAGCAGATAGGCGCCGCCGAGCAGCAGGATGGCCGCCGCCGCGCCGGCGTTCACGCGTCGCGCGCGCTCGCCGCCTGCGTATTTCTGTGCAAACGCGCTGCCGAGCCCAGCCGCGACCAGGAACGATGCCAGCACCACCGCTGCCGCATATAGCGGATGTTGTAGCAATAGGATGAATTTTTGCAGAAACGAAATTTCGATCAGCAGAAAACCGAGCCCGAGCGCGCTGAAATACGACAATACCCGCGCGCGGCCAAAACGCAGCCACCCCGCGGAGCGCTCGCGCCTGATGAAACCCAGCGGCAGCAGTATCAGCAGCAGGCTCAGCAAGAGGCTCAGCAACAGCGTTACCGCCAGTGTCAGGTAGCCGGTCTCGAGCAGCGCGACGCCGCCGCGGTGGCGCAGCTCAAGCAATTCCGCGAGGCTGCCCCATTTGGTGAAATGAAAATGGAAGGGACGATCGTCGCTGGCCGGTTCCAGGTTAAATTTGTAATCGCGCAAAAAACGCTCGCGGCCTTCGCCGAGCAGCGCGATGGCGGCGTCGTAATAATAAGCCCTGTCGAGTCGGTTGTAGCGGTTCGCGTCGCCGCTCGGCATTCCCGGGTAGTAGGCCAGGTCGAAGGCGCGCACGCGGCAGAATTCCTTCAAACGCTCGATTTCGGCGGGTGCGATCCTGCCGTTTTTGATTAACAGCGTGCTGGTCTGCAATCCGCGGATCAATACCAGGCGCCGCGCGCTATCGTCGACGCCGGATTGCCGCAGCGCGTCGATCGCGGCGGCAAACAGTTTCAGGCTGTCTCGCGGCGGCAATCGAATCCAGCGCGTGAGCGCGAGGAAACCGCCGGGCTCGAGTCGCGTCAGCGCCTGGCGCAGCGCGTCGGTGGTGTAAACGAAGTTTTCGTTGAGACCGTGCAACCCGCCGCTGGAACTGGCGAAGGAATCGAGCATCGGTACCTGGATCAAGTCGTATTTGTCGCCACCGTGTTGCAGGAAGCCGCGCGCATCGGCGATGTGTATCTTGACACGTTCATGATCGTAAATGCCGCCGCTGAATTCGGCGAAACGCTCGCGCACCAGGCCGACGACCTGGGGATTGATTTCGACCGCGTCGATTTGCGCCGACCGGTGGTAAATCGCCTGCAATACATCCGCGCCGCCGCCGGCGCCGAGCACCAACACTCTGCGCGGATGCATCAAATGATAGGGTAGCGCCGAAGTCATCGCGTCGAGGTAGGCCAGTTCGTTGCGCTGTCCGCGGTAGCGCGTGATCGCGGTCATCGCGCCGGCATCGGTAAATAGCCCGAGCTGCGGCGGCGGCTCGATTGCGGCATTGAGGCTGAGCCCAGGGGCGTGGCGCAGCGGTACCGAGGTGCTTTCGACTACGCTCAGGCTGCCGAGCGGGCTGAAGCGCCGCTCGATTACGCGGGTTCCCGAGACACGCAATAGCTGGTTCATTTCCTTGTACGGCGAGATACGCGGTTCGATCCACTCGCCCGGCAGCAGGTATAGCAGGCACGCCGCCGCGGCCAGACCGGCGAGCGCCGTGCGCACGCGCCCGCGGCATTCGATCCACGCCGCGGCCGCGGCGATGAATCCGAGCAGCGCCAGAAACAGCAGCGCCTGCGGCGGCGGCACCAGGAACAACAGCCCGATGATGCCCAGCGCGCCGCCGCCGGCGCCGAGCAAATCCGCGGCGTAAATCCGCGCCAGGCGCTCGCGATACTCGATCAGCGCCAGTCCGATCAAGTTTGCCGCAAAGAAAAACGGCAGGCCCAGCAAGAGGATGACCAGCGCCAGGCGCAGCCAGTGGCCGTGATCCCAGATGAGTTCCTCGGGATTGAATGAAAGCCGCTGCGCGAGCGCGAATCCCAGCAACAGGCACAGCGAGAACAGGCTGGCCTGTGCTGCCGCGAATCCGCGAAAACGCCCGGCGAGGCGCGGGGAGACGAACACCAACAGGCTGCCGCTGGCACCGAAGCCGAGCAATGCGATGCTGACCACCAGGTAGGCGAAATGATGCCACTGGATCAGCGAAAACAGCGCCATCAGCAGTACCTCGTAACCCAGTACCGCAGCTGATATCAGTGCTATTGAGATGCGCGGCTGGGCGGATCGATCCACGGGTGATTCAATGTTTGCCGGTAAGCGGCACGAATCTGACCGGCAGCACCTGGCGCGTGACCACCTCGTCCTCGCTGATGCGCGTGATCAGGATGAGTTCCTGGGTCGCAAACCGGCTGCCCACGGGAATAATCATTTTACCGCCGACGCGCAGCTGCTTCACCAACGGCGGTGGAATGTGGCTCGCCGCCGCAGTGACGATGATTCCGTCGAACGGCGCCTCCTCCGGCCAGCCGTAGTAGCCGTCGCCAATTCGGGTCTCGACCGCGTAACCCAGCCGCGCTAGCCGCTGCCGCGCCTGCAGGCCCAGCGGTTCGATGATTTCGATGCTGAACACGCGGGTATCGAGCGCGGCCAGCACCGCCGCCTGGTAGCCCGAACCGGTGCCGATTTCGAGCAGCCGGTGATCGGGCTTAGGCTCCAGCAGGTCGGTCATGATCGCGACGATGTATGGCTGCGAGATGGTTTGCCCGTGTCCGATCGGAAGCGGGCGGTTGCGGTAAGCCTGTCCCGCCAAGTGTTCCGGCACGAATTCGTGCCGGGGTACGCGCCGCATCGAATCGAACACGCGCGCATCGAGGTCCGATCGCTTGAGGTAGGTGCTGGTATCGCGCACGTCCGCTTCGATCACGCGAATCAATTGCTCGCGCTTCGCCTGGAAGCCGTCGTCGGCCCGGGTCTGCGCGCACACGCAGAGCATGATCGGCAAGACGATTAACGCCGTAATTGGTTTACGATAGGAGACAAGTTCAAACATTATTAATACCATTGCCCGTGTCTCTGCGACCGGCAATCCGATTATAAGCGTGAAACCCCACCGCGCCAATTTTCGCTTTTACGAGGAGCTCAACGATTTTCTCGTTCCCGAGGGCCGCAAGAAAATCATCGAGTACCGTTTCGCCGGCGATCCGGCGATCAAGGACCCGATCGAAACCATCGGTGTGCCGCATAGCGAGATCGACCTGATCCTGGTCAATGGCGAATCGGTGGGTTTCGATTACCGCTTGAAAAATGAGGACAGAGTAGCGGTATACCCGATGTTCGAAAGCATCGATATCTCCCGGCTGCAACGCCTGCGCCCACGCCCGCTGCGCAAAACGCGCTTCGTCGTCGACGTCAATCTCGGCAAGCTGGCGCGGCGTTTGCGCATGCTCGGATTCGATACCGCTTACGACAATTGTCTCGGAGATCGGGAAATCGTCGAATTATCCGCTACCGAACGGCGCATAATTCTGACCCGCGATCGGCGCCTGCTGTTTCGTAAGGCCGTAACCCACGGATTCTGGGTGCGTTCGGACGACCCCGACACCCAGCTGCGCGAAGTGATAACCCGCCTCGATCTCGGCGCACTGGCGAGGCCGCTGCGACGCTGCCTCGAATGCAACGGCAGGATCGAGCGCGTCGACCGGGAACAGGTCTGGGATAGCCTCGAACCGCTGACGCGGCGCTTCTACAGCGAATTTTACCGTTGTTCGAACTGCCGCAAGGTCTATTGGGAAGGTTCGCACGTCGAGCATATGACCGAGGTTATTCGCCGGCTGATCGGACCTCCGGCCGAACGAGTAGGAGCGCCGGGTTGCATGCGCCTCTGACCCCATCAGCACTCAAGAAAAGAATCGGGAAAACGCGCCTCGTTCCCACCAGCGCATCAATAGACCGTCGGCGGTGTCCTGTACGACAATACCCAGCCGCTCCGGGAGCGGTTTCTTTTCCACGTACCTGACCTCGAACACGTCAGCCGTCTCGCAAGCATTGACAATGTATTGGTCGCTGGTAATCAATTCATCGACCAGCGCGCGGTCGAGCGCGCGCTGACCGAACCAGGATTCGCCGGTGGCGACCTGTTCGATATCGAGCCCGGGCCGGTGCTGTATAACGAATTCCTTGAAAAGCAGGTGCAGGTCCTCGATTTCCTCGGTGAACTTCTCCCGTCCCTTGTCGGTGTTTTCGCCGAGTATCGTCAGGGTGCGTTTGTATTCGCCCGCCGTGATCATCTCGAAGTCGATATCGTGTTTTTTCAACAGCCGATTGAAATTGGGCAATTGCGCGATCACACCGATCGAACCGAGGATAGCAAATGGCGCGGCCAGGATTTTGTTCGCCACGCAGGCCATCATGTAGCCGCCGCTGGCGGCTATCTTGTCGACGCACACGGTCAGACCGACGCCGTTATCCTTGATGCGCTGCAATTGCGAGGATGCCAGGCCGTAGGCGTGCACCATGCCGCCATGGCTCTCCAGGCGCACGACCACTTCGTCGCTGACCCGCGCCATGGATAATACCGCCGTGATTTCCTTTCTCAGCCGAGCCACCGCCAGTGCCCTGAGGTCGCCCTTGAAATCAAGAATAAATACTCTGGGTTTCTGCTCTGCATCGGTTTCTTTGTCTGAACCGACTTTTTTGAGCGACTTTTTACGCGCCTTGCGTTCGAGTTTTTTCTCTTTCTGCTTTAGCTTGAAATGCTGTTTGAACGTATCCGGATCGGACACCCCGGCATCGAGCGCGGTGCGCATGGCTTCGAGCTCGTCGTTGACCTTGATAGTTTCGATATGGCCTTTCATCGATTTCCTGACGCGCCGGGTGGTGGCAACCGATGCGACGATAACGATTAGTATGGCAACGACAAAAGTACTCAGCTTGGCGGCAAATAGTCCATATTCAAAAAGGAATTCAATCACGTTATTCTCCTGTTATACGAATGTATTACGATATTTTCGGCAACAGTATACCGATTTCCCTGACAACGGCCTGTTGAACCGCCTTAATATCAGATAAATCACTGAGTCCCTGAATTATGCTAGGTCCATAAAGAATGAGAGAAATCGATAAAAAAACGATTGCTATGCTTATAACCACAATGACATTGGATGACTTCTTAACCAAAACCAGGGTGTAAATGACCACGCCGAGACATAGAGCTGAAATTGCTAAAAATAGATAATGTGCTCTCACCATATTAGCGTGCATCAGCTCAAGATTGACATTTTCAGCCCCAAATTCGGAGTAAGTGAGCAATACGCTTATAGGAACAACGGCAATTGCAGCAATACTGAGCAGTAGCGCAAAAACTGCAAATTTCATGAGACCTGATGCATCATAAGTTTTATGCGCGACATTCGTCTTCCTCTTCCTCTTTGGTACATAAGTCATAAAGTGTTGTAGAAACCCCGCTAGCGGGCGAGAGGGTCAACTCGACGGTGGGGCCCAGGGGCACATCGGTTGCGGCAAACTCGACCGTAACCGGATTGACGATCGACGATGGCAATATCACGTCGTTTTCACCAATGGGATTTGCCGGTACCGCGCTACCGCCAATCGTGCTTATTCGTATTGTCGGCAGGTTGGCTGCAAATACTGGGAGTGGCGCCGACGTCGCCACCACGTTGGGAGTTACAGTTCCGGTAAACGTGAATATATCAGCCTCGAGTCGAGCCCGACCTAAGGCGCCGGCACCGCCAATGCGATTGGTTCCAACTCCAGCTGCACCGCCCTCGATGGCAATTGTTCCGTTTCCAGTGATCGTCGTAGCGATCAAACGCACCCCGCCGCCACTGCCGCCGCCGCTACCGTATAACAGGCCCGAAGTACCAGTTGTGGGGGTACCGTAGCCACCCGATGCGTCGATAGAGCCCGTCAGAGTCAGTACTCCCGAGACAGCGATTAACACTGCGCCCGCGCCGCCGCCGCCCTTTTGGCCTGGTATTGTAGGCGCGCTTATGCTCGCACCACCGCCAGATCCGCCGAGTAATGGTTGCAACGTGGTCGATCCGTAAGCCGAAGATGCCGGCCGATTACCCGCCTGGGCAATTCCACCGCTCGCTCCGAAGCCGCCACCGTTTGCCGCCGGGGAGGAGGGGGTTCCACCTGGACCACCGCCTGGTCCTTGTCCATTTCCGCCCAAGCCATTTCCGCTCGTAACTTGCAGCGGCAAGCCGCCTGCAAAACCACCTGCCGGGTTGGAACTGACCGCATCGCCATCGACGCCGCTGATATCGATAATCCCATCGATTACCGCATCCCCTTGAACCAGGATGAAGGCGGGGGAATTAGATAAATTGCTGGCTATTCTGACCGTGACGCCACTCGGGATATTCATCGTCGTGAAATTCAGTATGCCATCCGGCGGCAGCACAATCGTGGTGCTGCTAACCGGCGCAAACGCACCATCGCTGCCGGTACTGCCGCTGTCAAAGGCGATTGCCGGTGTCGTCAGGATGGACAACAGCAAAAAGTGGCTTAATTTCAAGCTGACTGGTCCGAATAGTTTTTGAAGTTTCATGGTATTGCTCCTACGAGAAATAAATGTATTCATGTTTTTCACTGGATATCGAAGGTAAGTGGTAATCCCGATCGCGATACGATCGGTCCGATGTCATCTTCCAACACCAGTTCTCGCTGACCTGTCGCCGCAAGCGGATCGATGGTGAGCGGAATCGATAACAACGTTCCTTCGGGATTGATAGAAATAACACCGACCGTGATATCGTCAGACGGAGAAACCTTCACGGTTTGTACTTCGCTTAAATTGAATCCTGTTATGCTGAAATCGACCGCTGTTCCAACGGCCACGGTCGGGGGTTGGCTGGTGTCCGCAATGGGACCGTATATCGCGCCCACCGGAGTGCTGTAAGCGAAACTGACACTACTACTGACTAACACGCCGACCGGCTTTGACAACAATTGCCCGCCTAAATCATCGCCATAAAGCACGCCGACCGGTTTTGACAGCAGTTGTCCGGCTAAATCATTGACATAGAACACGCCGACTGGTTTTGACAGCAGTTGTCCCGCGAGATCATCGCCATAGAACACACCGACCGGTTTTGCGTAGTAGGCCGCATTCGAATCCACCAGCACACCCACCGGAGCGGCAATTGCGGTATTGGGCAGATAGGGATTGTTGTCCTGGATCACGACACCCACCGGATTGGCGAACAGGTTGCGATTCTGCATATCCGGGAACAGGGTTAAGAGTTCCGCATAGCTTTCATTTGCGTAAACCGGGAAGTTGTAGGTATAAAATTTCTGAGCCAGGTCTATCTGAAGATTGGTTGCGCCATTGCTAAGACCCGATATTGAAATAGTAACCTCGGTTTCACCGGATGAAATAGTGAAACTGTCGGCGCTCAGCGCCGCGGTGCCGGGATCGCGAATCGCGAGGCTGTAAGTTTCGTCTTCCGGGCGGGGCTCCGAAAAAGTAAGCACCACGGATTTTGGCGCACCACTCAAATCGACTGCGATCGGAGTCGGGGTTGCAGTCAATCCAGGACTAGCTTCGGCCACAAATATAGATTGCTGCGCTTCGCCGAGCCCTGTTGTAAATCGGATAATCGCCTCGCCAACCGGCGCCTGACTGGTTGCGGTCAATTGAAAGGTGATCTGCGTTTCATCCGAAGTGACTGCCTCGATGCTTAGCCCCGGGTAATCTGTGGACACATCGATTCCGAGCAAATTAGAGCCCGTCGCAGATATCAAACGGATTCGACCTTGGTTGATAAAAACTGGCGTAAGCGGGCCAACGACCGGAGGATCGGATTGTTCTCGGGAAATAATCCGCACGATATTGCCGGCCGCATCGTATTCGTAGTCGACGATACGTTCGGTTGCAGCATTAACCGGGACACAGGCAAGAAATAATACAAACGCCGCGATCAATAGCGGTGGTAGCCCATCCACTTTCATACTGAAGTTAACTCCTCCCCGATCACCCCGGTTGATCGCGCAACACTGCCGGGTAGCCTGAAACAACTCCGGGTAATGCCGGTTTTTTCAGTGGTTTTTTATTTTTTTATTGATATCCCTAATTTTATTATTGCGACAACTTTTGCAAAATGTCAACGGATTAGTCAATCGGAACGATTTCACTTCTGCTGAAAAGCGCCGGTGCTCATCGTGGATCGGTTAATATAATATTGTTGAAACAGCTTCATATTACTTTCATCTTAAGGCTGTCATGCCGATACGTCGGACCGCCGCGAAAGCGGGCATCTAGATACGACTGCAAAGCCGTTATTTCAAGATTCCCGCTAAGTATTCCGCATCCGACGAGAATGACTGTTTATTTGTCATTTGGTTAAATCCAGAAATCCGGGGACAAAATACTTATTTGCACCGGCACCTAATTACTCTCTTTCATTTTACTCTTGCCTCGGATATGCATCACGGTTTCGCAGGAATCCGTTTTTCCACGATCGGTACGAATTGCAACTCGATGCGACGATTATGAGTGTGGCCGTTGGCAGTGGAGTTCGGGTCAACGGGCCGTGATTCGCCGAAATCGACAGGCAGAGAGGCAACATCGGGCATGTTGACGGAAAGCAGGCAGATTTCGGGAGTTCCAGGACTGGGCGGCTTGGGGAAGCTCTTTTTTGATCTGGGTGAAATTAAGGAAAACAGGGTGATAATACTTCCAATGCTTCCACTTAGCCGCTGGCTACCAAGGACGGTTTCGACACCGACTACCGGGAGAGATATCTATTGATCGAAGGCGGATCACATCCGACTCGCTATTCGTAAAGCTTAACCGTGTTGGCGTTGAGGCTATAGCCGCTCGGAATATCCGACGCGCCGTCGACGTAGTCAAGGCTGGACTGACCGCGCTCGGTACGAATCGTGCCGTTGACCCAGACCGGTGTGTAAAGACCGCCATCGCTGGTATAACCCTCGTCGGTTTTAACATGCACGATCTGATTGGGCGGCGGCGGTGGCGTATGGATGCAGGCGCCGACGTAAGGCACGAGGAAAAACTCGGTGACCCTGTCGCCATCGTACTCGAGAGGGAGCAGATAGCCGGGAATACGGACCCGTTGCCCGTCAAGTCGGTCGTTGGTGAGTTCGAGTTTGGCCATGCGTTCGGCGGCAACCTGGTCGCGCATGCCGATTAACCCGTCGACGTCGATGCCCTCGCTTTCGAGCTCCTCGACCCGGCGTTTGTAGTTGACCAGCGTTTGCTCTTCGACCTTGCTGCCGGCCTCGATGCGGTCACGCACCGACGCCACCAGGCTGAGCTCGTAGAGCGTGTCTTCTTCCAGCTTGGTATAAGGGTCGTCGAACTGCGCTTCGGCCGGCACCAGGTCGTCCCAGGTAATTTCACGCGGTTCGGCGGCGGTGGCGCCTGGCTGCAGCAACAGCCCAGCGATCACGATCAGGACGGCCGGAATAGGGTGTTTTGTCATCGTAAATGTTTCCAGTAATGGTTAAACGCGAACGGTCATGCCGTCCAACAGCGCATAACGATACATGCGGATGCCCGGAATCACCCCGATCAGGCAACCGAACAGCGCAATGGCTATTAGGACATAGACCCGGGTCGGGGTAAACAAGTTCAGTTCAACGAAAAGTCCGAATTTGCGCGCAATCCAGTCCTGACCGAGCAGGAATATACCGCTGACCAACAGGATTCCGAGCCCAATACCGGACAACGTGATCACCATGGCTTCGCCGAGCATTAACGTCAGCACGTGCCCGGGGCGCGCGCCCATCGCGCGCAGAATCGCCATTTCTCGGCGCCGTTCGTTGATGCTCGTCATCAGCACGCCTGCGATCAGCCCGAGCAGCGTCGACTTACCGCTGCCACTCGCGCCGTGCAAGAACAAGCGTTCGCCCCGCGCCACGTTCAGGCGCTCGATCTGCAACAGCGGCGCCGGCTGTCCGCGCCAGCCGAAGCGCAGCGAATCGAGTGTAATCAGGTGCTCAGGCAAGGTTGGTACCTCAAATACAATTACCGCGAAAAGACATCATGACTGTTATAATATAACATAATTTATCGGGATCAAATAGCATTCGCCCGGTTGCAGTCGGCCGCCGGTTTCGATAAAGCGACCTCGTTAACCTCAAACGGCAATATCCGCTACTAAAGGTCAAATTCGTTCAGTTCACACCATTACAATCTCCGCAAGAGGCGGCAGGTAAGCGGCATGTCTGGTGGATGGAATTCGACTGGAATAGCCGGCGGTAAACGAAGCAACATTGGACATGGTGATGGAAATCAGACGGATTTCGGGTGTTCCGGAACTGGGCGGCATCGCGCATCTCTTTCCTTATCTTGGTGGAATAAGGAAAATAGGGTGTTAATACTTCCTATGCTTACTGGAAACCAGATCGATGAAAAAATTCATTCCGTGCCTATTTATTGCTTTGCTCAGCGCCTGTCATATTGCATCCAACAACACGAACGACGATCCGGCCGGCGGTCAAAAACCGATTGTAACCACTCAATTCGGTGAGCAAAGCGTTCGCCTTTTTCAGGGCGAATACGTCGTAGAGTTCAAGGCCGGCATGTCCGAGCAGGAGCGGCTCGATGCCCTGCAACTGACAGCCGACCTGCCCGTAATGAAACTAACGCGGCTCTATTCGCAGGGTAGGCTGGCGCTGGTGACCGGTAATGTGACGGATGAAGAAACGCATAAAAAGGTCATGGCCGCACTGCGCGCCAAGGCGGAGATTCTCGCGGTGGAGCCCAATTACGTGGTGGAAACCCAAAGTCAAAACCGCCTGCCTATCTGAATCGCCCCGGGTTTGTCGGAGGCTCAATTTCTTGAGAGGATTGGGTAATGAAGACAAACAAAAGATATTCCCCGGAAGTCCGGGAACGGGCGGTTCGTATGGTTTTCGAGCATCAACATGAGCA